>Ga0213875_10000056_pt1 | contig 136543 bp, 101 predicted proteins | sample BarmaccomBMRX_R8_FD_160105 | JGI IMG/M metagenome (GOLD analysis project Ga0213875, IMG submission 160105) | Root-associated microbial communities from Barbacenia macrantha in rupestrian grasslands, the National Park of Serra do Cipo, Brazil - RX_R8 | ecosystem: Host-associated > Plants >... | reverse complement strand
CCATTTACGGCGAAGATGCCGTGCTTCGTGTGCTCGACAAAGAGTCGATGAGCGAGAAATTCTCGCGGCTGACACTCGATGTCGTAGGCTTCGCCGAGCAGGACCTCACGAAATTCCGGCGCTACATCAAAGAGCCGTACGGGATGGTTCTTGTCACCGGCCCCACCGGATCCGGCAAGACCACAACTCTCTATGCCGCATTAAGCGAAATCAAGAACGACGAAGACAAGATCATCACCATCGAAGATCCCGTCGAATACCAGATCAAAGGCATCACCCAAATCCCGGTGAACGAAAAGAAGGGTCTTACCTTCGCCCGCGGCTTGCGCTCCATCCTGCGCCACGATCCCGACAAGATTCTAGTCGGCGAGATCCGCGACCACGAGACCGCTCAAATTGCTATCAACGCCGCGCTCACCGGTCACCTGGTATTTACAACCGTTCACGCCAACAACGTGCTCGATGTCCTCGGCCGCTTCCTCAACATGGGCGTCGAGCCGTACAACTTCGTTTCCGCACTGAACTGTATTCTTGCTCAACGCCTGGTGCGCGTTATTTGTCCGCACTGCCGCCATCGCGTCCACTATGACGAGGATTATCTGCGCGAGAGCGGACTCGATTTAGCCGAGTGGGGCGGGTTTGCGTTTTATGAAGGCCGCGGCTGCATGGAATGCAGTGGAACCGGTTTCCGGGGCCGAACCGCAATCCACGAGCTTCTCGATCTGAGCGAGCGAATTCGCGAAATGATTCTCGAACGGCGGGCTACATCGGAGATCAAGCGTGTCGCGCGCGAGGAAGGCATGACGTTTCTCCGCGAGTCGGCTCTCGACAGGATCCGTCAAGGCATCACCACGCTTCGCGAGGTCAACAAAGTAACGTTTATCGAAGGATGAGGTCCGCGTCTGCAGCTTCTTGATTATGTCGAGCGTTGGGTCCCGGAGCCGCCGCCCGATCAGCTATTCGAAATCACCGAAACCTCTTTGGCCGGAGTATCGCCCCGCGCTCCGAGCCAAATCAAGCAGGAGGTTTTGATCGAGCGCTCACTCGCCGTTTCCCCGAGCGCACCGAATTTGCTGAAGCCGCAGCTCTTTCGAGATGCGCTTCCGCGCGTCTCCGCCTCCATCGCTTCCCCCAGCGCCAGGAGCAGCCGGAATGGCCCGAAGCGAGCCACAACCGCGCTCGTGATTCCTGATTACGCGGTCCGCATGGCCATTCTTGATTTCGAAGAGTTTCCCGCTACGGATGAAGAGCGCAGCGCGCTGATCCGATTCCGGCTTCGCAAAGGAGTGCCGTTCCATATCGACGAAGCGCAGGTCGCATACTCAGTGCAGTTGAACGAGCCAAAGCGGGTTGAAGTGCTTGCAGTTGCGATCGCGCGTCCGATTCTCGACGAATACGAAAGCCTTTTCTCTAACGCCGGTTATCGGGTCGGCCTCGTCACGCCCTCTTCGATTGCAGCCTTGCCGTTGTACTCTGGCGCTGAGCCTGGGCTGAAGCTGGTCGCAAAAACCGCTGGTTCCACCCTTTCCGTTCTCCTGCTCGAGCAAGGACGCGTGCGCCTGGTCCGTTGCCTCGATCTGGCTTCGGGCGAGGGCGAAGAAACAGAACCCGGAGACTTCAACATTTTGGCCTTGCTCCAGCAAACTCTCGCTTACGCGGAAGATCAGATCGGTCAGCCTGCGACTCGGCTTATGCTTTGCGGATTCGGCCACGAGACCGAGACTCTGGGGAGAATCGCTCAACAAGAGCTGGGCGTGCCCTATTCGCCGGTTCGCGGACGTTTCGGAACTGCGTCCCAACAGAATGCGGGGCTGCTCGGCCTCTTGGAGCAATACGCGGCATGACAACCACATCCCGCCCTCTCATCAATCTCGCTTCCGAGCCGTTCCGCCGCGAGCGCGCGCAAACAGCGGTTCTCGCGTCCATCTGTCTCGCGCTCGCTTGCTCGTTTCTGGTATTGATCGGCCTCATTCTGCACGGCCGCTCCCAGGCTTCCGACATACGGCGGCAAATTGATCAAGAACAGGCACAGCTACGGCGTCTGCAGCGCGACCAGACGCAGTTCTCAAGTATTCTCGGGCGACCCGATAATGCAGACGTCTTTGCGCGAAGCGTGTTCCTCAATCAGTTGATCGCTCGTCGGGCCATCAGTTGGACGCACGTCTTCAAAGATCTTGAAACTGTCATGCCGTCGGATATGCGGCTCGAGGCTGTGCGTTTGCCGCAGATCGCAACGGAGGACATCGGCAGCGTTGATCACGTGGAACTGGATATGGTGGTTGGAACCCGCCGCCCGGATGCCGTGATTGCACTCTTGAAACGCTTGGAAGAATCTGCGCTCTTTGGCGCGGCGGCGGTTGTCAACCAGCAGCCGCCCACTCAAAACGATCCACTTTACCGCTACCGCGTCACAGTTGCCTATGCCCAGAAACTTTAACTGGCCTTCCATTAACGGCAACCGGCTGCGCCAGCAAGGCTCCGGGTATTGGCTTCGCGTGGCTGCGGCTGCGCTTGCCCTTGCGAATGGAATCGCCCTGTTCTTGTATCTAGATCCGCCCGGCGGCACGCGCCGCGAGCTGATGCAGCAAAGCTCTGGAATTCGCCGCGAGATTACGGCCGCGCGCGCCAACACCGTGCGTCTCAGAACCGTAACCGCAAATGTGCAGCTCGGCAATACGCAATCTTCTGCCTTTGAAACGATCTATTTCTTGCCTCGCCGGACCGCCTATCAAAGAGTGATCGGCGAATTGCAGCGAATGGCGGCCGCCTCCGGTCTCCAGGAGCGCGATCGCGTGTATTCGGAAGATCCAATCGAAGGCACGGCGGATCTGACGCTGCTCAATATCACGGCGAACTATGAAGGAAGTTACGAAAACCTGGTGCATTTTTTGTACGAAGCCGATAAATCCCCGATGTTGCTGATGCTCGATACGCTAATGGCTTCGCCGCAGCAGTCGGGAGGCCGAATCAACTCTTCGCTCCGGTTTCAAGCCATCATTCGCGAAGACGGCAGCACCGCCATCGGAGGCCAGCCATGAACGGCACAACCCAGCCGAGGATTTTCGGGCTCCGCATCGGCCTGGATCCCAAGTTCATCGTTGTTGGATTGATCGCAGTCGCCGCCCTGCTGTTTTGGTACAACTCGCGGAGCGATGTAGAAACGCCCTCGCGCCCTGCTGCTGGCGGCGGTTCTTCCGAAACGAGCGCGGGAGGCGTGACCGCGACACGCGCTCCAGGCAATGCGCTGACTGGACGCGGAACCACTCCCGCCGCAGCGCGCCGCGCGCAAAGGACAAACGATCATTCGACATTGCGCATGCGCGCCATCGATGCGACTCACGGCGATATCGATCCGACCCTGCGCCTCGATTTACTCGCTCGACTTCAATCCCTTCAAGAGGGCGGAAACAGCCGCAATCTTTTCGAAATGGGTGCCGCGCCCGCGCCCGGAATGACCGACGATCAAGGCCGCCCAATTAAACATCCGATCATCCCGCCGAAGCCGATTCCGCAGCCGCCTGTTATACCCGGCAGCGCGAACGATCCAATGGCGGATGTCAACATTCCGCTGAAATATTACGGTTTTTCGAAACCGGTCGGCAAGCCGCAAAGCAATCGCGGATTCTTTCTAGACGGCGACAACATTCTCGTTGCTTCTGAAGGCGAGCTTGTGAAACAGCGATACTTAGTCGTGGAACTGACTGCAACCAGCGCGAGATTGGAAGATACTCAAGTGAAAAAGGGCAAGACGCTGCCTATTGTTCCGGAAAACAAAGAAGCCTCAGTCGCCCAATCATCGCCGGATGAGTAACTCTGGAATCAACGAGCGAAGCATGAAACCTGAATCCAATCGCTACCCAGCCCAGCGAGGGTCCGCGCTGTTGATCGTCTTTCTGTTCGCGGCGTTCGTTGCCATCATGCTTTATCGCGAAATGCCGGTGGCCGCTTTCGAAGCCAAGCGTCAGAAAGAAGAGACGCTCATAGACCGCGGAGAACAGTACAAGCGCGCGGTCAAACTGTTCTACAAGAAATTCGGAATGTATCCTGCCTCGATGGAACAGCTCGAAAACACGAACCGGCTGCGCTTCCTCCGCCATCGTTTTGTCGATCCATTCACGGGTAAGGACGATTGGCGCCTGCTCCATGCCGGGCCAGGCGGCATGCTGATCGATTCGAAAGTTAACCCGCTCAAGAATGGACTGAATCAGAATGCTGCCGGCTTCGGTTCCGGATCCAATTCCGGCTTCGGAAGCGGGTCAGGTTTTGGCAACAACTCCGGTTTCGGCGCGGGATCGAGTTTTGGCAACCAGGGTTTCGGCAATAATCCGGCAGCCACAGCCAACACGGGATTGCAGGGCAACGGCAACGCTTCCGCAAATTCTGGATTCGGTTCGACCAATAACACCGCCGCAAATTCCGGCTTTGGAGGATTCAACAACAGCATCTCGACCTCCGGCTTCAATTCGGCGTCCGATCAGGGAACAGTTGTCGTGCCGAACATCACGCGGCGTCCGCCTGCGATCTCCTCAAGTGGCTCTCCTAGCGTGAACTCAACGCCTGAAACCGATCAAACCGCGTCCGTTGAGGGTGACCAGCAGGACCAGTCAGGGCAGTTGCAACAGAACCCTGATATGCAGCAGCCTGCAGACTCAGGCCAGCCTAACGAGCCCAACACAGACAACGGGACAACGCCTGATCAGGATTCCAATGCCAACTTGAGCGGCGAAACACCCCAGCAGCAGATGCAGAACATGCTGCAGCGGCAGCGAATGCAGATGCAGCAAGACCAAGGGCCCGTGGACCCCAATAATCCGCAGCAAAACATGCCGCAGCAAAATCCGATGATGCAGCGAAACCCGCTCATGCAGCAGAATTTCATCATGCGCCAGCAAATGATGCAACAGAACGCGCAAGCTCAACAAAACGCCGATGCGCAAAACCCGCAGGCGCAAGCCCCGGGCCAGATCACCGATCAGAGCGGAGCAACAGGCGGCACGCAAAATTCGTTAAACACCATCCGGCAGTTTCTTGGTACTCCTGGAAACCAGGGACAAACTTCTGGATTAAACTCGAACATTCGCGGTGGGGGTTTGGCGGGCGTCGCGAGCAAAGCTCAAGGACACGCCATTAAGGTCATCAACGACCAAGTGGACTATTCGCTATGGGAGTTTTATTACGATCCGAGCAAAGACACCAAATCAGTGATGTCGGGTGTAACGTCGGGCATGAACAACTCCAACCGGCCCTCTGGTTTTGCGAATAACCCGAACTCGACCGGTTTCTCCAATGCCAATCAGACAAACGGATTCAATCAGAATGGCTTCAACTCAAATTCCCCGGCCACCACAAGCTCCCCCAATTCGCAAACGAATCCAACTTCATCTCCAGGCAGCACGACTCAGAATCCGCCCCAGTAGCGCGAAATCTCTTATCTGCAGTCAAACTGAAACGTGCTGACAAACTGTTTGAATACTGGCTCGAATCTGGCGATCTGCTCGAAGTGGCATTCGAGCTCCAGCGTGTATAGCGTTTGTCCGCGATGCACCAGAACGATCTCGTCAATCCACATCGCCCCGTCTTGCGGATCGAAGTAACGATCTTTCGTGAATAAAGCAGCGTAGCCGAGCAGTTCCGTCGGCCGCTTTTCGAGCACTTCAAGCTGTTGCGCCCGCTCAAACCTCTTCAGCCCTTCCAAATGAGTTTCGAAGCTCTCAATCAGACGTATGGGAACCGGCTGACTCGAATCCTTTGCGACTTCTGAAAACGCGCCCACATCAATTTCGCCCGTCAGTCGGGATTGCTTCCTTACTCGCGCCTTCACAAAGATGCCGGACCCTTCAAATGCATCTCCCTTGAGCCAATTCGCGGGATAGCTGACACAGTACCCCCACTGTTTGTTCCGATAGTGTTTCCAGGAAGTCTCGGGTGTAATGCCGGCCAGTGTGTTCGCTGAATCAGCCTTCGCGAGAACTGCCGTCACCAGCAGAATTGCCACTCGAATGCCCATCAATGGGACGATACCAGAGTTTTCCTTGAGCAACGTGCGCGAGAACCCGTCTCCCCTCCTCGGACTTCCTGTTTACAAACGGGAGAATTCAATGGACGAACGCCGCCGCCAGATTCTTGCCACGCTGGCGCAAATGGACAAGCAGTTTGGAAAAGGCTCTGTGTTGATGCTCGGCTCGCGTGCCGCGCTGCCGGTCGAGGTGATTCCCACCGGATCGATCGCGATCGATAACGCGCTCGGCGCAGGCGGCTTTCCGCGCGGTCGAGTGGTCGAGATCTTTGGCCCGGAATCGTCCGGCAAGACGACGCTGGCGCTTCACGTTATTGCTGAAGCACAGCGTTCCGGCGGAACGGCCGCATTCATCGATGCCGAGCACGCGCTCGATCCGACCTACGCGACCCGCCTTGGCGTAGATACGGAGAATCTCATCGTCTCGCAACCGGATTACGGAGAGCAGGCGCTCGAGATTGCGCAAGCGCTGGTGAGCTCTCAGGCGATTGACGTGATCGTCATCGATTCCGTCGCCGCACTTACGCCAAAAGCCGAAATTGAAGGCGAGATGGGCGACAGCCATATGGGATTGCAAGCCCGGATGATGTCTCAAGCCCTTCGCAAGCTTACTGCTTCAGTTTCCCGAGCGAATACGTGCCTGGTCTTCATCAATCAATTGCGAGAGAAGATTGGCGTAATGTTCGGCAATCCGGAAACCACCACGGGAGGGCGAGCGTTGAAGTTTTACGCCTCTATTCGCGTGGAAGTTCGCCGCGCCACCGCAATTAAAGATGGCGATGCGGCGATTGGCAGCCGCACCAAAGTCAAGATCGTCAAGAACAAGGTCGCAGCACCGTTCCGAGAAGTCGAAGTCGACATCCTCTACGGAAAAGGCATCTCGCGAGAAAGCGATGTGCTGGACCTAGGCGTACAACAGGCGCTTCTCGAAAAGAGCGGATCGTGGTACAGCTACAAAGGCGAGCGCATCGGCCAAGGCCGCGAAACCGCGCGTCAAACGTTGATTGACCGGCCGGAATTATGCCGCGCCATTGAAGCTGAACTCCGGCAGGTCCTCGGATTGAATGGCGCGAATCGGAAAGAACCGGTTAGCGAGTTCGAGCTGACGGCGGAGAAAAACGGCCGCAAGGTGCTGGCCGCGTCGTAAATTACGCCGCAGGCACAAACTGGAACGCCACCGGTGTAGCCACGTTAATCATTTGGCCGGTTGAATCGAGTTCGCCTGTTTTCTGATTAATTCGGAAGACAACGACTTGATCGGATCTGTGGTTCCCCACAAAGAGAAAATGCCCGGTCGGATCGATCTCTACGCCCCGTGGCTCCTTGCCTCGTGACGGAACGATTTGGATTTGCCTCAGCGTTCCCGTTTTTTCGTCAATCGCAAATACGGCAATGCTGTCGTCCCCGCGGTTGGACGCATAGAGAAACTTACCAGCTCGGTCAACCAGTATTTCCGCGGGTGCGTTCTCTCCTGAAAACCCGGGAGGGAGCGTTGATACGGTCTGCACCAGCTTCAAATCTCCGGTCGAAGCGTCATACGAGAAAACGGTGATAACAGATTTAAGTTCATTGATCACGTAGGCGAACCTGCCGTTTGGACTGAAGGCGATGTGACGGGGGCCCAATCCCGCTTCCTCCTTCACAAACGGCGGTTGGTTTGAAGTGAGTTTTGAATGAGCTGAATCGATCCTGTAAATTCGAATCTGATCCAGCCCGAGATCAGGCACATAAAGAAACCGGTTTCCGGCTGCTATAACGACTTCGTGCGCATGGGGCCCTTTCTGGCGCTCAGGATCGACGCTCGAGCCGTGAGCCTCCATCAAAGCGGACATAACGCCCAGTCGTCCATCATGTTCAATCGGATACGCTGAGATGCCGCCGGTTCCGTAATTGGCGACAAAGAGCGTCTTTGCTGTCGCATCCACAACCAAGTGGCACGGAGCGACGCCGCCTGACGACGTGCTGTTCAGGAATCTCAGCGAACCGTGTTTGCGATCAATCGAAAACGCCGCTACGCCTCCATTCACCTCGCCATCCAGTTCGCTGACCGCGTAAAGAAAGCGGAAATGGTTATCACTCGCTAGAAACGATGGATTCGCCACTTCACTCACCAAACCCATTGGATCGAGTTTGCTGGTGGCTGCATCGAATCTATACCCGTAAATCCCTTTACCGTAGGTTCCAACATAGACGAAATAGTTGGTCAGCTCCGGATTCCGTAATGTCGCGCTGCTCTCAACGGCGCACATGATAGTGACAAGCCCTCCTAGGTAGACTGCGAGTCTGATGAAAAACATTCGCATTGTTTGCTCGCCTTAAGCGTAGTGTCGCAGGTGCTGCGGAAAAATAGACGGCATCTGCCACCCGCCAAACTGCGTCTCGATGAGCTGGCAAATTTCGAGTGCTAGCATGTCGCGCCAAGGCTTAGTCACGATCTGCACGTTGATTGGGAGTCCGTCAGTTTCAGCGCAGCGGACCGTTGCCGCCGGGGTCCCGGCAACATTCCAAGCCATCGTATAGCTGAATCCTTCGAAGTTATTGCCCTTAATTGAATCTCCATGCGCGAGCGCCGGTTTCGTGTAGACAGGACAAAGAATGGCGTCGAACTGCTCGAAAAAATGCGCGATTCTCGAACGGTATTCATCCCATTGCGCCCATCGTGCGGCGAATTCGGAAGCACCGGCGCGAAATGGCCGGAACCGGTCCATAAAGCCAGTCAAGAGCGGGTGGACTCGTGTACTTCCCTCGGCTTCAAGATACGCGTCGATACCCTCGCCACGGTCCGCGCCAAGCAGCGCGAGCTCCAGCTCGTACGCTTGATCTATGCCCGGAGGCGTCTGTTCTTCAACGATCATCCCGCCCTGCGAGAGAAAATCGGCGCAGCGTCGGACAGCATTAGCAATTTCTCCCGTGCATCGCGCGATTCCGTTATCCGTGAAGAATGCAACGCGAGTCTGCTGGAGATTTTCGGCCCTCATCAAGGAAACCGGCGGTGAACTCAAATCGAGACTATCCTCGCCCGCCAAAAGCTCCATTGCTAGGAGAAGATCTTCGGTATGGCGCGCCATCGGGCCAATCTGCCAGAGGCCTTCAATCCAGCCGCCCGCCGGCGGAACGTGGCCGGTTCGGGGCAGACGCCCGCGCGTTGGTTTGATACTCGCGATCCCGCAGAAATGAGCCGGAATCCGCACGCTTCCGGCCGCATCGCTTCCAAGGCCGAGAGGCGAGCCGCACGCTGCGATCAGCGCTGACTCGCCGCCGCTGCTCCCGCCGGGCGTGCGTGACAAATCATATGGATTGTTGGTTCGGCCGAAGATCAGATTGTCGCTTTCATAAGCGAAGAGCAGATCCGGAAGGTTGGTCTTCGCAATCGGAATCCCGCCCGCATAGCGCAAGCGGTGTACTAGCGTCGCGTCCTTCAACGCAGGAGGCGCGTTCTTTCGGCCGGTTGTTCCGGCTGTCGTCGTCCTTCCTTCCACATCAATCGAATCTTTGATCGAAAAAGGAACACCGTGCAAAGGGCCGCACTCTCCGCCACTCGCGAGCATGCGATCGGCAGCTTCCGCCTGACGCAGCGCGGAATCGGCGAGCAGATCGGTCACCGCATTGACCGCCGGATTGACTTGCTGAATCCTGTCCAGGTGGGCACTGACCAATTCAAAGGATGAGACTTCCCGGTTCCGAATCAGCTTCGCCATCACAACCGCACTCAGGTCCAGCACAATTACAAATCTAGCGGCATCGCGTTCACGTTTGCTTTTATAAAATGAATAGTTTCACGCCGTAATGAGAAGCTTCAGGGTTACAGCTCCTCTAGCGGGGCTTTGCGCCCTGTTGTTTGCTGCCGATGTTGTCCCGCCGGCAGAGGATCGCCTTTGGGAATACCGCAACCTCGGCAAAGCGTTCTACGAGAATCCCGATACACATCTCCAAGCCGTCGAGCAGTTGCGCGCTGCGCTTCAACTCGCGCCGGACTCCGTGCGCGAACGCATCAACTATGGTCTCGCGCTACTGCGAGCCGGGCAGACCGAAGCGGGAATGGCGGAGCTAACGCGCGCGCAAAACCAGGATCCGTCCATTCCGCACACCTGGTTCAATCTGGGAATCGCATACAAGCGCAACGGCGATTGGGATCGCGCTATAGAACAGCTAAAAGGCACTATCCGGCTTGTTCCGAATGAACCGGTTCCTCACTACAATCTCGGCGCGGTGCTGCGGTCGAAGGGTCAGAACGATGAAGCTCGCGAAGAGTTCATCACAGCCGAAAAGCTGAATCCAGACCTAGCCGGCCCGCATTTCCAACTCTTCACTTTGTATCAGCGCGGCGGCAACAAAGAGGCTGCTGCGCAAGAAAGGCGTGCTTTCGAAGAAGCGAAGAAGCGAAACGAAGGCGCAGCCGTTCCCGAAGACATGGAATGGTGCTTCTATGCCGAGCTATACGATCCGCCCGAGCCGAGGCCGTCAGCGGAGAATGAGCCGACCAAGTACGACGATCACGTAGTCAGCAAAGGATGGGATGCGTCGAGCGCCGGCATGCAAGTGATCGATTCAGAAGGTAACGGGCACGCGGATCTTCTCGTTTGGTCGCGCGACCGAGTAGCGTTGTTTAAGCGCGGTACCGAGTTAGCCAAGAATTCAGGTCTGGAAGCTCTTCGCGGCGTGGTCAGTATTTCGCCCGGCGACTTCGATAACGACGGCTTGCCGGACCTTTGCGTTATTACGGGCGACGGAGCAGAAGTGTATCACAACAATCGCGGCACATTCTCGAAATTCTTGGATCTTCCGAACACAGCCGGCGCTCGCAAAGCGCTCTGGCTTGATTACGATCACGATTACGATTTGGACCTATTGCTCTTTGGCCCGAGTCCCGTGCTGATGCGCAATAACGGAAACGGCAAGTTTGAGAACAAAACGTCTGCTTTTCCGTTCGTGAAAGGTCAGGCTCTCGACGCGGTAATATTCGCCGTTCGCGGCGATACGGCCGCTCGCGACGTCATCGTTTCCTATGCAGATCGCGCGGGGGTCTTGTATCGGGACAAGCTCAACGGAGTTTTCGAAGCGTCTGATCTGCCCTCACTCCCGGCAGGCGCTTCTTTGCTCGACGTTCAGGATTTCAATCACGACGGCTTGCTTGATTTGGTGAGTTACAGCCCTCAAATTCGGACGCTCCAGAATCAGAACGAGAAACTCCTCCCGGTTGAGAACGCGCATCCCGCGAAATCGCCCGTGCGCGCCGATTTCAACGGCGATCACCGTGAAGACTATGCGCGCATCCTTCCGGACGGCTCGTTGCATCTTTATCTCAATGCTTCGCCCGCGCAACGCTGGGCCACGATCCGCATTCAGGGCATTAAGAATATCAAGGAAGCTGACGGCGCCACAGTCGAAGTGAAATCCGGCGCGTTTTACGACAAGCGAATCTATCAAGGCGTGCCGCTTGCCTTCGCAACCGACGGGCACGTAAACGCCGACACCGTTCGCATTACCTGGCCGAACGGCCTCATTCAGAACGAAACGCGCAAGCAAAGCGGCGAATCGCTTACGATCGCGGAAGCCCAGCGCCTCTCGGGTTCCTGCCCGATGATCTTTGCCTGGAATGGCCACGCATTTGAATTCATCACAGATGTGTTGGGCGTGGCTCCGTTAGGAGCAAGCTCGGGAGACGGGAATTACTTTCCGGTCGATCACAACGAATACATTCAAATTCCGGGTTCTTCGCTGCACGCGGAAGCCGGCGAGTATCGGATTCACATCACTGAAGAGCTTCACGAAGTGTCGTACCTCGATCAGGTTCAATTAATCGCCGTCGACCATCCGGCTTACGTCGAGATCTATACCAACGACAAATTCAAATCGCCGCCGTATCCGGAATTTCGTCTCTTCGGCGCGCATTCGAAGATTCATCCGGTTCGCGCTACCGATGATCTCGGCAACGACGTGACTTCGCGGCTGACGCAAAAAGATCATAAATATCCGGACGCCTTCGCCCATAACACAGCAGGTGTCGCGGCACTGCACACGCTCAATCTCGATTTTGGAAATGCAGCGCCGGAGAATGGCGCAGCGCTTGTTCTCAACGGCTGGGTTGATTGGGCCGACGGCAGCACGTTTCTTGGCGCTTCTCAGAACGGGACCGGTCTAATCTTTCCCTACTTGCAGGTGAAAGATGCATCCGGCAAATGGAAAACGGTCATCCAAGATATGGGGATGCCCTCGGGCAAACCGAAGACGATTGTGGTGGATCTCACCGGAAAATTTCTTTCACGCTCGCGCGGAGTGCGCATCGTAACGAATCTCTGCATTTATTGGGACGAGATCTTTCTGATCGGTGACGCGCGTCCTCCCGAAGTCCATCTCACGCCCATCAATTCAGATACGGCGGACTTGCACTTCCGCGGCTTTTCGCGTGCAGTGATTGATCCGGCGCGCCAGCATCCCGAGCGCTTCTTATATGACGATGTCCGGCCTGTATCGAGCTGGAATCCGACTCCCGGGCTCTATACCCGATACGGAGACGTTCGCCCGCTCGTACAAAAAGCCGATGACCGGCTGGTCATCATGGGATCGGGAGATGAATTGAAGCTGACGTTTCCCTCTGCGCAGTTGCCTCAATTGCCCGCAGGCTGGTCGCGAGATTTCCTGTTGCTAGTGGATGGTTGGGCCAAAGATGCCGATCCGAATACCGCGTTTAGCCAGAGCGTTATGCCCTTGCCTTTCCACGCGATGAGCGCGTATCCATATAAGCCCGGTGAGCATTTTCCAAGCGATGCCGAACATCTCGCGTACTTGCAAGATTACGTGACGCGTCCCGCGTTGCGCCTGATCCGGCCCTTAGCTCCTGTTCAATGAAGCGCCGTCTCAGAATCGTTCTACTTGTTTCAATAACGATTCTTGTCATCAACAGCGCAGTCCTCGCTGCATTCCCAACAACAGCGACGATTTTTGGTATCGGAAACGTGCTCCTGCATATGGGTATCGGAGCGGCTGCCGGAATCGCTGCGGTGATCCTGTCGCGGAGGGAGCTGCGGCTAGACCTGGTGGGGCTTGCCGCGGCTACGGGCATTTTGCTCGCCGGCATTGGAAACACGCGCGATCACAGGGTCATTTTCATCATTCACATCGTGATCTCGGTGGCCGCGATCGCGGTTTTCTTCGCGCGCAGAGAAAACCTGGTCCTCGCGAAATTAGCCGGCGCCGCAGCCCTCCTGATTCTGATCGCGGGCGTCTGTTACCGGCTGTTTGTGCCGCATCCGGAAGAGCACATCACCAACTCACGCATCGTGCCGTTGTCGATGGATCAGGAAGGCGCGGGTCCCGAGAGCCCGTTTTTTCCGTCAGGCGCAAACACTTCCGATGGTCATCTCGTTCCCTCCGCTTTCTTCATGGAGTCACAGAAATGCGGCGAGTGCCATCGCGACATCTACGAGCAATGGAAAAGCTCCGCCCATCACTTCGCGTCGTTTAACAACCAGTTCTATCGGAAATCCATCGAATACATGCAGTCTGTCGTCGGTACGCGGCCGAGCAAATGGTGCGCCGGCTGCCACGATCACGCCGTATTCTTTAACGGCCGCTTTGACCGGCCCATCAAAGAGCAGATCGACACTCCGGAAGCGCGCGCGGGCTTGAGCTGCATGTCGTGCCACTCCATTGTTCACGTCGGCGGCAGCGTCGGGAATGGCAGCTTCACGATGTCCTATCCGCCGCTTCATGAAGTAGCGAGCAGCTCGAATCCTGCTCTGCGCCGCATCGCAGATTTCGTGACATATGCGGCTCCTGAAGCGCACCGGAGGACGTTCATGAAACCATTTATGCGCGACAGCACCGCTGAATATTGCGCCGCATGCCACAAGGTTCATTTGGATGTGCCGGTGAACGACTATCGCTGGTTCCGTGGTTTCAACGAATACGATAACTGGCAGGCAAGCGGTGTTTCCGGGCAGGGCGCGCGCTCGTTTTACTATCCGGCGAAATCGAGTAACTGCGCGGATTGCCACATGCCGCTGGTCGCATCACACGATCCGGGGAACATTCACGGGCAAGTGCATTCCCACCGGTTCCCGGGCGCCAACACGGCGGTGCCATTCGTCAATGAAGACTCGCAGCAACTCGCCGACACGGAGAAGTTCTTAAAATCGGGATTCATTACCGTCGATATCTTCGCGGTCAGTCCGGTGACGCGGGAACGTTCCGACACGGAGATGGTCCGGCGCAATTCAGCGACCCCGCAGACCATGACCACGTTCGCGGTAGGTGAAGAAGCCGAGCAAACCGGCCCCGCCGTGATTCGTGATGTCACCGCGGTCGCCGCTCCCGCGGATATTTCACACGCGACACTCGAACCGGGAAAAACCGTGCGCGTTGATGTAGTCGTGAGAACGCGCAAAATCGGCCACTTCTTCCCAGGCGGCACGGTCGACGCTTTCGACGTCTGGCTCGAATTAAAGGGCGAAGATGATAACGGCCGGACGATTTTTTGGAGCGGGATGGTTGAAGACAATGGCCGTGGACCTGTCGAACCGGGAGCGCACTTCTATCGCTCTTATCAGCTTGATGGCGCGGGAAATCCGATCAATAAGCGCAACGCCTGGCAAACGCGCAGCACTCTCTACGTCCATCTGATCCCGCCCGGCGCGGCCGATGTCGCGCATTATCTGGTTACTGTTCCGAAGGACGCCAAAGGTCAAATTCATCTGACCGCGAAACTGAATTACCGCAAGTTTTCGTACTACTACACCCAGTTTTCGTACGCGGGCGAACCGAAACCCAACCAGAGTCCGTTTCTGCTCGCCAAGGATCGCAACGGGCTCGACTACAGTTTCGATCCCAAGAACATCCCCACCGATGTTTCAGGCGAGATCCGCGGACGCATCCCCGATCTGCCGGTCATCACCTTGGCCGAGTCTCATGTTTCGCTTCTCGTATCGAGCGAGCCACCTCAATGGCGGCCAGTCACGCGGGCGGGCACGCGCGAGCGCTGGAACGACTGGGGCATCGGTCTGCTGCTTCAAGGTGATTTGAAAGGAGCGGAGTACGCATTTCGCAAGGCTACCGACGCCGAGCCCGGCTATGCGGACGGATGGCTAAACGTCGCGCGCGCGCTGATTCAAGAAGGCGAGACCGACCGCGCCAAGCCGTTCATCGAGCACGCATTGAAAATCGATCCTTCGCTTGGACGCATTTATTTCTTCCGCGCCATGATCGAGAAGTCCGACGGTGACTACGACGGTGCCCTGAAGTCTCTCGAACGCGTCGAGACTCAATACCCGCGCGATCGCGTCGTGTTGAATCAGATCGGCCGGATTCTATTTCTCAAGCGCGAATACGCAAAAGCGATCGAGTATCTCGAACGTGTGTGCGACATCGATCCCGAAGATGTTCAGATGCATTACACCGCCATGCTGTGCTATCGCGGTTTGGGCGACGCCGCAAAGGCGAAACGCGAAGAGATCCTGTTCCGCCGCTTCAAAGCTGACGAAGCTTCTCAAACCATCACCGGAGCTCGGCGCTTGTTGAGTCCCGAAGAAAATAATGAGCGGCAATTGATTCACGATCACGAATCGATTGCGCTCCCCTAGCTATGAAGTTAGTCTTTTGCATTCTCGGCGCTTTGATCTGCTTTCTCGGGTTCGCGGCGAAGTCTCCCGACGAGGGAGTCCGGTTTATCGATTCCACGAAGAAAGCGGGCATCCATTTCATCCATCATTCGGGCGCTGCCGGAAAGAAGTATCTGCCGGAGACGCTCGGCGCGGGCTGCGCTTTCGTCGATCTCGACGGCGATGGTTGGCCGGACATTCTGCTCATCAATGGCAAGGATTTTGCCCCGCACGGACAAAAATCGCTCCCGGCGCTGTATCGGAACAATCACAACGGTACGTTCACAGATATCACGCGCGGCAGCGGGCTTGATGTCGAGATGTACGGCATGGGCGTTGCCGTTGCCGACTACGATAACGACGGGCTAGCCGACATTTACATCACCGCGCTTGAGGGCGACCGGCTGTTTCACAACGAAGGACACGGACATTTTCGCGATGTCACTGCGCAAAGCGGCATTCACAACGCGAATTTTGGGACCAGCGCCGCTTGGCTCGATTATGACCGCGATGGTAAAGCAGATCTGTTCGTGGCGAACTACGTGACCTGGTCGCCGCAGAAGGACTTATGGTGCTCGCTCGATGGAGCGACCAAGTCATATTGCACGCCTGAGTCTTACAAGGGAACTTCCTCGAAGCTGTATCACAATCTGGGCGGCGGGAAGTTCGAAGAAGTCACGCAGAAAGCGGGTTTGGGTGATGCTACTAGCAAATCTCTCGGCGTAGTCGTGTTCGATTACAACGGCGACGGATGGCCGGACATCTTCGTTTCAAACGACACGCAGCCGAGCAAGCTCTACAAGAACAACGGCAACGGAACTTTCACCGAAGAAGGCATGCAGGCAGGTGTCGCGTATGGAGAAGATGGCGTTGCGCGGGGCGCAATGGGCGTCGATGCGGCGGATTACGATCGCTGCGGCAGGCCGCATCTGCTCGTCGGCAATTTCGCTAACCAGATGATCGGGCTCTATCACAACGAAGGTAACGGATTCTTTGTCGACGAGGCACCGTCCTCAACGGTCGGTCGCGCGAGTCTTCTCAGCCTGACGTTCGGCGCATTCTTTTTCGATTACGACCTCGATGGCTGGCCGGACATCTTCGCCGCCAACGGCCATATCGAGCCGGATATCAATCGCATCCAGCCCAAGGTCGTATATCGCGAGCCGCCGCTGCTTTTCCGCAACCGGGGCAATGAACATTTCGAGAATGTCAGCAACGATGTAGGCCCGGATTTCCAGCACCCCATCGTTGCGCGGGGTGCAGCTTATGCCGATTACGATCACGATGGCGATCTCGATGTCCTCATCAACACGAACGATGGACCGGCCCTGCTCTATACAAACGAGGGTGGAAACCGGAATAACTGGCTAACGGTTCGGCTGAATGGAACGCGATCAAACCGGAGTGGCTTGGGCGCAGTGGTTCGCATTCAAAGCGTATCCGGAAAGCAATGGCAAACTGTACACAGCGGATCGAGCTACTGTTCGCAAAGCGATCTTGCGTTGACGTTCGGGCTGGGGCGGGACTCCATGATTTCGGCGCTTTCTGTCGACTGGCCGAGCGGCGTTCACCAGCAATTCAAGAACATTACGCCAAACCAATTCCTCGCGATTGATGAATCGCGCGGAATCGTCCGATAGCGCGAATCCGAAGGGGTTCACGGCGCCAATCTTCACGAAACGAAATCCGTAATCTGCACGTTCTACGCAATCCCGTAGCGGTTATCTGACTTCGTCCTAACTCCGCGATAACGCGGCTGACCTTTTCAATGATTTATACCGTTTTGTTGAATTTGGCCACACAACTGCCACAGCTTCCGTGAGTCCGTAACTACGGATTTTCAGACTTCCACGTGAATTGAGAGGAAACAAGATGTTGAAGAGATATGTTGCGCTGGTGTTTTCCGGTTGGGTCGTTCTTGCTTGTGGCATGCAAGCCGCAGCGCAGTCGATTACATCCGGCGATGTGACGGGCATTGTCACCGATCCCGCCCATGCGGCAATTCCCAACGCCTCCGTCACGCTGACAAATGTCGATACGAATGCAGTTCAAAGGGCGACAACAGGCGACCAGGGAAACTACCGTTTCGCTTTCATTCAGCCCGGCACATATAAGGTGTCGGTTTCCGCGCCAGGATTTGGGGCGCAGGAGCGAGGAGGGATCGTTGTAACGCCAGGGCAGCCGACTGCTGCCAATTTTCAGTTGCAGGTCTCAGGCGTTTCAACAACGGTGGAGGTAACGGAATCAGGGCCAGTCTTGCAGACGGAAAATGCGGATGCAACGACGCATTACAGCGACCAGCAGATTGCAAACTTGCCGAACCCTGGTGGGGATATTACCTACGTTGCGCAGACGGCGCCTGGCGTGGTGATGAACACTCAGGCCGGCTACGGGAATTTCGTAGCGGATGGAATGCCCGGGACCTCGAATTTGTTCACCGTAAATGGTGTGAACGATAATGATCCGTTTTTTGGCATTAACAACAGCGGCGCGTCGAATCTCCTGCTCGGCTCCAACGACATCGCTGAAGCCAATGTCATCAACAACGCTTATTCAGCGCAATACGGGCAGTACGCAGGATCCCAAATCACCTACACCACGAAATCGGGCGAGAACGCATTCCATGGCGACGCCGTTTACAACTGGAACGGACGCGCCTTGAACGCCAATCAGTTCTTCAGCAATTCCGCGGGGCTTCCAAGACCGTTCAACAACTTCAACCAGTGGCAAACCAACGTCTCAGGTCCGATCTGGAAAAATCACACTTTTTTCGACGTAGATTATGAAGGGCTACGGAACGTTCTGCCCACGGCCGCAAACCTGAACCTTATTCCCAGCCCGCAATTTGAAGCAGCGACTCTGGCGAATCTCGGTGGGAACGGCAATGCCGCGGAGATCCCGTTCTACAACCAGCTTTTCGGTGTCTATAACCACGCGCCCGGAGCTGCGGGTGCGTTGCCAGCGCCCGGGGGTGGATGTCAGGGCTTTACGGGTTTGCCGGCCGGCATTCCCTGCGCTCTCCAGTTCCGCAGCACTCCCGCAAACACAAACAAGGAATATCTTTGGTCCGCCCGTGTCGACCACACGCTTAGCGGCAACGATCGTTTTTACGTCCGCGTGTCGCGCGACAACGGTTTCCAGCCGAGCTTTACCAGTCCTTTTGGCGCGGTCTTCAATGATCAGAGTAATCAGCCGCAAATGACCGGTCAGATCTCCGAAACGCACATCTTCGGACCAAATACAGTGAACGAATTCAAAGCATCCGCCCTTTTTTACTCCGCCGTTTTCACCCCATCAGACCCCGCCGGAGCCTTGGCAGCATTGCCCACCTTCATGATTTTCTCCGGCAACCCATTTACCGCTACGGGTGCTTTTGGACAACCCGGGCCTTTCTACTTCCCTCAAGGCAGGCGGGTGTTTCAATATCAAATTCTGGACGACCTCTCTCATGTCCGGGGAAAGCACACTTTCCGAGTCGGTTATAGCTGGCTTCATGACAATGTTTCGGATCTGGACTTCGAGGGGGTCGGCGGTCCCCTTCACGGGGCGATCACTACGAATTTGACAGACTTCTTTAACGGTGGCGGTGCGAATACATCCTTGCTCCAAGCCTTTCCGTCTTCTGCAGAAGAGGATATTCGCTTAAATACGATGGGCGGTTATGTGGCGGATGACTGGAAAGTGACCGATCGCCTTACTGTTTCCCTAAACTTCCGGCTGGAACATTACGCTAACCCGAGCTGCGATGCGAATTGCTTCTCGCGCCTGACAACGGCATTCACGGGGACGCCCAACCCAAATGCAACGACGACGCCCTACAACCAATTTATTGTTTCCGGCCAGCACAACGCTTACGCCAATACGCCAACCCTAAGCTGGGAACCCCGAGTTGGTATCGCCTGGAGACCCGGCAATAGCGATAAAACGGTTATCCGAACCGGCGCAGGCATCTTTGCGGATCAGCTGCCTGGAGGCTTGACGGAGGCAGCGGCATTTAACTCTCCCGGGTTCAATGCCTTTAACATCGGAAACGGCACCTTGGCTCCTGGGGTACCCGGAAGCCTGTTCAGCACGGCTGCGCAGGCCAACCAAGCTTTGCTTTCGCAATTTCAGTCTGGCGGAAGTTTCAATTCCATCTCCGCGGCGGTTCCGGGATTCAGGCCTCCCAATCTTAACTCGTTTCCAAACACCTTCTTTCAGCCGACGTATTACAAATGGAACTTCGAAATTGAACGGTCGCTTGGGGCAAAGATGATGCTGAGCGTCAATTACTCCGGCATGCGCGGCAGTCACATTCCCGTGGGCGACGAAGGGTTAAACGCTTATTGTCCTGCCTCGGCTTGCCCGAGCGGCTTTGCCGGTTTGCCCGCTGCGCCGCCGAACGCTGCGCTCGGACAGGTCACGCAATATCTTTCGGCCGGTACTGCGAGCTACAACGGACTGACCGTGAGCCTGCAGCGCCAGCTATCTTCCGGAGTTGCGTTCAATGTGAACTACACCTGGAGCCATGCGCTGGATGACGTGTCCAATGGGGGCGTCGTCAATGAGCCCTTCGGGATTCTCGCTACGAACATAAGTGTCACGGCACCGCAGAACCCGTTCAATATTCGTGGCAATTACGGAAGTTCGGATTACGACGTTCGGCACTATTTCAGCGCCACTTTGTTGTTCTCCGACGTGTTGCGCCACGCTGGGCTCCGTTGGGGTCCGAACCGGGTCTTCGGGGGATGGACACTGTCGAGCAATTGGTTCTTCCGAACCGGATTACCTTTCAGCGTGATCGATAATGCAGCATTCGGGACGCTGATAGGTTACAACTATCTAGGTTCTATTTTCGCTTCGCCGATCACGAGCATTCCGAACATTTGCACCAGCGCGGTCAATTCGCCATGCCTCAGGACATCGCAATTCGCTCCGAGCGCGGCGGTTACCGGCTTTCCAACGGGATTCGGAACGGGGGGACGTAACAACATCTATGGTCCTCACTTTTTCGATGTGGATATCGCACTCAGCAAGAGCGTGGCTATTACTGAGCATGTGAACTTCACCTTCGGAGCCCAAGCATATAACGCGTTCAATCATACTAATTTCGATCAGCCGGTTGCCGACATCTCCAACCCGAATTTTGGTTCCAGCATCGCTGCGGTCGGACCGCCGACTAGCCTTCTGGGTTCGTTTGTCGGAGCGGGCAGCTCACCGAGGTTCCTGGAGATCAGGGGCGTGATCCGCTTCTGAGCGGGAACGCCCGATCGAGTTCTAGTTCTCCCCTCCATATATAGCCGCGCCGGATCATACGATCTGGCGCTTTTTTTTGTGTGCATCTGTTTGCCGCCCCTCGAGCAAGCGAACCCAGCAATCCTGAGACATAACTGACGTGAAAAGTAGACGCCCTCGCTTCCAGAAACGGAATCGGAACAGGGCGTATTCTATGTAATCACGTAAAGCTCACGCGGAACTTACGTATGAGCGGACTGATTACCAAAGACTTATCTGGATCTAACACGTTGGTAACACAACTGCTGTGGCACTCATGGAAGACCTAAATACCGTTGTGTTTGAGGTCGAACAGATCGCCGAAAGAGAAGGGTTTATGAAATTCGCAAAAGTTTTTTTTGGACTGCTCGTTCTAGTACTGTTTCTCAGTTCCCCAGCTATTCAGGCACAGACGGTTACGACCGGTGATTTGGCGGGTACGCTTACAGACGCAACCGGCGCGGTAATCCCGGCTGCGACAGTTACCCTGAGAAATCTAGACACCGGGTCGGCACAGACGGCCACGACGAACCAATCGGGTACTTATCGATTCAGCTTGCTGCCGCCGGGCAATTACGAAGTCAGCGCTACGAGCTCGGGTCTGAAGAGCGACGTGCAGAAGGTTACGATCCAGGTCGGGCAAGCTCTGGCTGTAAATCTGGTTGCCAAAGTTCAGTCGACTCAGCAGGTGGTTGAGGTGAATGCGGCCGCGACGCTGGTGAACGCGGACAACGCCGACCTGAGCACGGCGTTCTCGACGAAGCAGGTTTTGGATCTTCCGGCGCCGGGTGGCGATCTCACGACTGTCGCGTTCACTGTCCCGGGAGTAGAGGTTAGTACGGGAATGGGATACGGCAATTTCAGTTCCCACGGACTGCCCGGCACTTCCAACCTTTACACCATGAATGGTGACGACTACAACGATCCTTATCTGAACCTCAACAACTCCGGCGCGAGCAATCTGCTGCTGGGCCAGGACGAGGTAGCAGAGGCAACCGTGGTCCAAAACGGCTATAGCGTACAGTACGGACGGCAAGCAGGCGCGCAAGTCAACTACGTTACGAAGGGCGGCACCAATGCCCTGCACGGCCAGTTATTGTTCAACTTCAATAACCACATCCTGAATGCGAATGATTTCTTCGCTAATGAGTCAGGCTTGGCGCGGCCGTATTCGGTTTCCCGGCAGTGGGGAGCGGATATCGGCGGACCCATCATTAAGAACAAGCTCTTCTTTTATTCGGATGCCGAGGGTCTCTACTACACGTTGCCCAGCACTGGCTACGTAGTGGTTCCGTCACCGCAGCTTCAGTCCTACATTTTGGGACACATAACTGCTGCCCAGGCACCGCTTTACCAGCAAGCGTTCGGTATCTACAATTCTGCAGCCACGAGCAGGAGCGCTGTTCCTGTTACGACGGGCAGCGGTGTTTTGCAGGACGGCACTGGAAATCTGGGATGCGGCGGAACTCCAACCGCTGCAGGCGGACTGACCGGCACTGCGGCTCCGGGCGGAGGTGTCTTCGGCGTGAATGTCAGTTGCGCTCTCGCTGCGGGCGCTAGCGGCCTCAACACCAACAAAGAATGGCTGGAGACGCACCGCGTCGACTGGAACATTAACGATAAACAGAAAATATGGTTTCGCTTCAAAGGCGATCACGGATTCCAGCCGACCGGTACCAGCTTATTGACGCCGGCCCAGAATGAGCAAAGCATACAGCCTCAATATGAAGGCCAGATCAACCACACGTACGTGATTTCACCCACCACGGTGAACAACTTTATCGTGTCTTTCCTCTGGTACAGCGCGATTTTCGGGCCCGCGAATGAAAGTGCGGCGTTGAGCAGCTTTCCGACTTATTTCAATATCGGGGGCGCGGGTGGCACCAATTCCAGCGGCTTTACTGCGAACGGGGTCAATTGGAACGCCTTCCCGCAAGGCCGCGATTCAGGCCAAGGGCAGATTGTGGACGATTTCTCGATTATCAAAGGAAAGCACACCATTAAGGTGGGTGCGAACTTCCGCAGGAATCGGGTCACGGATTTCGGCTATGAACAAAATCTCGTCGGATCTTACTTCTTCAATACTCTGGGTGATTTCGCCGCCGGTGTAACCAATCCCGCAACCGGGAGCGTTTACACGCAGTCGTTCAGCCCCCTGCTTGACGCGCATATCCGGTTCTACAATCTGGCCGCATACGTTCAGGACGAATGGGCTGCGAGGCCGAACTTAAAAATCACTTTGGGCATTCGCTTCGACCGGACTGCCAACCCGACCTGTTTGGATCACTGTTTCTCGCGTTTGACTGACCCCTTCACGTCAGCTAGCTTCCAGAAGGGCGCCGACATCCCCTACAACGCTTCCATCCAGACCGGCCTTTCTCATCCTTACTACAGCACCGATTCGGTTGTGCCCGATCCACGCCTGGGCATCGTTTGGAGCCCTCGCGGAGGCAACAGCACGGTGATACGCGGCGGCATCGGCTTGTTTTCAGATCTTGCGCCGGGATTTCTGGTATCGAACGTTTTCAAGAACGGCCCGTTCCCCTTCACGACGAACCTTGCTGATGGCTCGCTAGTCGGGCTGGCAAATGTCCCGGGCAGCGCCGCGGCGGAAGCCCAGACCGATTTTAACGCCTTTAAAACCGGCTTCTTCAACGGCCAAACCCTGAGCCAGTTGAGTGCCGCCACCGGCGGCGCATTCAGTGCCATTCCGTATTTCTCGGTACCGTCAAAATTCCTGACACCGAACTATCTGGAATGGAGTTTCGAAGTTCAGCAGCCGATCGGAGCGAAGAACGTATTTGTGGCTACCTATAGCGGTAATCACGGGTACAATCTTCTAGTTCAGAACGGATTCCCCAACGCTTTCGTGCAGTCGTCATACGCGCCGGGCTTTGCCGGCCTTCCCACGGCGCCTCCCGACCCGCGGTTCGCGGCTGTTACGCAAATGACCAATGCCGGAATTTCAAACTACAACGGTTTGTCTGTTCAGTTCCGCAGGTCTTTCTCGTATGGCTTCCAGGGGCAGATCAGCTACACTTGGAGCCACGCGCTGGATAATATCTCAAACGATGGCTCCGGACTACCCTTTTCGTTCTGTTCGGGATGCAGCCTGACCTCGCTTCCTAACCCGAACGTGGCCTCGAGCTACGGCAATGCGGACTACGATGTTCGTCACAACATGTCGGCCGACTTCGTGTGGGATACACCCTGGAAATTCAACCACAAGTGGATCGCCAACATCCTCGGGAATTGGACGCTGGCTGGCAAATTTTACTGGCGGACAGGAACTCCGTTCAGCATAATCGATAGCACGCTGGCTGGTGCGGTAGCGGGTACCAACATTAATGCAACTTTGCTGGCGACCACAACGGGAGCTCTGCCTTACAACTGCGGCACGAGCGCAGTGACTACACCATGCTATTCCACGACTCAATTCGTCGCAGCCCATTCCGAAACAGGATTCGGCAATGTTGGGCGGAATTCCATCTACGGACCGCACTACTCCGATATCGATACGTCGCTATACAAAAATTTCAACATCACCGAGCGAATGAGGTTCCAGATTGGGGCAAGCGCCTACAATTTGATAAACCACCCCAATTTCCAGAACCCCAATGCGAATATTGCCAGTCCGAGCACGTTCGGATCGATCACAGCAACCGCCATCCCACCTACGAGCGCTTACGGCTCGTTCCAAGGATCGGCAGTTTCGGGACGAGTGCTCGTACTGACGGGACGGTTCCAGTTCTAGTTTGGTGGGTGTAGCGAAACTGAGGGGCGCCGGGTCTACAACGACCCGGCGCTTTTTTCATTTAAGCGCGTAGCCGTTACTCCGAAGCTCTCGCCTTCATAGCCGCCATTCTCGGCCACCCGCGAACGAACGACAGAACGCGCCGCGGCTGGACATCCGTAACCGGCCGGACGCGAATCGGGCGCTCCTGCAAGATCAGCTCGCTTGCTTGCACCAGCGGCTCGGCGTGAAACCAGCGCTGGAACGGCATGCCGCAAAACAGGTTGCAAATCGCGGCGAGCGCCATCCCCTGGTGATGCGCCATCCAGCACCGCACCAGCTCGCATTTCAGAGGCAGCACGCGGCGGCGCGGAGATGAGGTGTAGTCGGCGGATTCGTAAAAGCCGTACTCGCCCATCCACTTCTTTCCCGCCATAGCGCGCAGATTCTCGACCGCGCCCGCAGCGTCAACCATCAGCGCCAGACAACTCGAATAAGGCGACACGACCAGGTAACCGGCGCGCGCGACATTGAGCGCAAGGCCCGGCACGCCGAAAGCGGCATATTGATAATTTCCATCGGCATCAGTCTTGCTGTAAGCAGCTTCTGAAATCCCCCAGGGGATGCGCCGCTGAATGGCATACGATTTCTGCGCGCGGACAGCAGACCGTATTGCGCGATCGAGCAGCGTCTGCGGATGCGATCTCATCCAGATCACTGGCATGAGATATTCGAACATCGTTCCCGTCCAGGAGATCAGAACGTTCTCTCCCTCGCACAACGTATGCTGGCGTCCCAGCCGGAACCAGTTTTCCTGCGGAACTTCGCCCTTTGCGACCGCGAGAAAAGCGGCCGCGCGGGATTCCGACGCCAGCAGGTCGTAACAGGATTGAGACAACTGCTGCTGCGCGACATCGTAGCCGACCGAAAGCAGCTTGCGCCGCTTATCTGTGAGAAAGCTGAAATCCATCTCGCGGACCAGGCGATCGGCCTCAGTTGCGATTGCGTTCAGCCGCGCAGCCAGATCGCTGTCCTGACAGATTGGGCGGTGCACTAGATCCAAGCAGCCTTGCTTGAGAGCCCACAAGCTTGCGGCAAGGTTGCCGCTGTCAACGCTCGAGATGAAGCGCGGCTCGATTGGTTCCAGCGTAATGGTGTCATACCAGTTGAGAAAATGGCCGAACACGCGAGGAAGCTTCCGCGCCGATTCGAGCGTGTGCTCCGTCTCAGAAACAAATTCGCTGAGGGTCAGGAATCCCAGTTCGAGCGCAGCTTGGCGCGCGTTGAGTAAAAAGCCGAGATTCGTGGGCGAAATGCGCTCGGCGACTTTGTGTGGCTGTTCCTGGACATTATCGGGGATTAGCCAATGATTCTTTTCGTTGCTGAATTCAGCGAAGTAACGCCACGTACGCTGCGCTACTTCTTGAAGGAAGCGGCGATCCTTCTCCGATAACTGCTCCCCTTCCGCATGAGGAGAGCGATTGATCCACACGGAGATGAGCTTCGAGCTGCACCAAGCGACGATGAACGGAAGCGCGTATCCTGCCGCGCCCGGTCGTTTCAAGAGCAGCAGACCGACGCCGATTACGAGCAGCGGAGTCCAATCGAGATAGACGTCAACTGCGGTCCGCTTGGTTAGGCCGAGCTCGGCTTCGGTAGCGGTTTCCCACTCGAGCAGGCGGCTGTGTGTAATTGTGTTTCGGACGATAGTGCGCACAATGGCATCGAGCGAGACGAGCGTCTGGTGCGCAAGGAAAGCGATATTAAGAAGGATGCTTACGTGCGAGGTCAGGAAGTTGGCCACGGCCTCGCGAGCGACGGTGCGGTCCTGCTTCCATACGGATCGCAAGAGCGAAAAAATGAGCCGTAAATAGATCGGAAGGAACAGGAGTCCGACCGTAACCAAGGTCCAGAAGCGCGGCCCGCCGGGCAGAATAAACCATCCTGCGATAAGCAGAAGAAAGGTGGCCGGTTCAATGAGGCTACGGCGCAGGTTATCGACGATCTTCCACCGCGAAACAAGAGAGATGGGATTCGCTACCAGTTTGCCCATTTCGTTCGGGACGCGATTTGCGATCCAGCGAAGGATTTGCCAGTCGCCTCGGAGCCAGCGATGCCGTCTGCGATTGTAGGCGCTGTAGTGCGAGGGATAGTCGTCAATTACTTCGATGTCCGAGGCAAGACCTGCGCGCGCGTAAGCTCCTTCGATCAGATCGTGGCTGAGCAGCGCATTGCGAGGGAAGCGGTGCTCGAGGACGCGGCGAAAGGCATCCACGTCATAAATGCCTTTGCCTGCGAATATGCCTTCTCCGTAAAGGTCCTGATAAACATCCGACACGGCGCGCGAGTAAATGTCGAACCCGGTTTGTCCGGAATAAATACTCGCCAGACGCGACTGGCTTGCCGAATGCACGCTGATATCGACGCGAGGCTGCAAGATGCCGTAGCCTTCGGCGACGACGTTTAGCTCAGGATCGATTAACGGCCGGTTCAAAGGATGAGCCATGGTGCCGATCATGCGTTGAGCGGCCCCGCGCGGCAGTTGGGTGTCGGAATCCAAAGTCAGCACGTAGCGGATATGAGGCAGCTTTGATATGTCGCCTGCTTTCACCGGAAACGGATCGTACGTCCCGCGCAAAAAGTCATTCAGCTCTAGCAGCTTGCCACGCTTGCGCTCCCATCCCATCCATGTGCCCTCGCGCGGATTGTAGACTCGATGCCGGTGGAATAGATAGAAGCAGCCATATGGCTCGGTTTCATACTTGCGGTTTAGATTCTCGATAAGGCCGACCGCCAGATCGAGGCGCGGATCGTGCTCGCCGACGGGTTCGGCGGAATCGGGCAGGTCAGTGAGCAGCGCGAAATAAATGTTACGGTCGCGATTCACCAGATAGCGAACTTCGAGATCATCCACGAGCCCGCGGATTTGCTTCTCATTCAGCAATAGCGTCGGAATCGCGACAATGGTCGCGCAGGAGGGGTCGACTCCCTTCGAGAAATCGATTTTCGGCAGCGCGTGGGGAGTCAGGATGGAGGTGACGAGATAGTTCATCACCTCTACAGCCGCCTGAGTTGCCGGGAAGATGAGAAGCAACGCGCTCACGATTAAGCCCAGTCCGCTGTGAGTGCGTACCAGGCTCATGATCAGCACGACCACGGTAATGAGGGTCATGGCCTCGATGCCGATGATGTAAACCTCGTCCGGATATGTGCGCAGGAAACGTTGGAGGCGCGCGCCGGGTGAAGGACGGTAGCCGATCCGGCTGAATAGATCGCGGCTTCCGGTTGGATCGAGCAAGTAATAGCCGACATGGGGTAGGCGCTCGCGCAGAACGTCTGAGTTGGGATCGCGCCCGTTCGACCTGGGATTCATGGGCCGGCGCGAAGCCTCGCGGGCTGCATCGATTGCCAAGCGCGCGAGCTCGAATTCGCTGACGTCCGAATGGGCGGCGACTTTGGCTATCAGCCGTCGATAGTTTTCTCTGCTCTCGAACTCCATGCGCTGATATACGCCGGCGGGATCAAGCAGAAGGGTGCGATGGAGCAATGAAAGCTGTTCGAGCGTCTCTTTCCAATCGACCTCACCGAGAAAGCGCAGACTCGTGATAATCACCCCGATCTGGAAAGAGGGCGCATTCAATCCTTGAGCTCGGAACGCATCGAACGCTTTCCATCCGCGGTCGGCGAGCGTGGACAGGAGAACGAGCTTGAGAGCCGGTATCATTGCTGAAAGCTCGAACAGACGCAGTGGCTCGATGCCTTGGACCGTTTCTAGAAAAAAAGAAAATGCGGGTTCCGTTAACCGGTTCCCGGTTGCGGCCAACAGAGCGCGGGCGAATACGACCGGACGCGGAATGCAATCGTCCGCGGGTGTGCGAACGAGCGGGAGCTTGCCCAGAGTCTTTAACGAATCGTGAACCTCTTGAATGTCCGTATGGACAAGGCGCAGGTTGTCATATAGCCAAGTGAGATCGTTCGAAGGCTCACCCGATTTCAACTCGTATAGCTTCTGCTGAAGCTTCAGAAGGCTTGCGCCGCTTGCGGAGAGAATCTCGCGCGGGCGGCTGCATCGCCGCTTTCCCCGAAGCCAAGCGCAAGATCGCGCGGCGCGAGTGGCGGATTCCCGAAGCTCGGCTCGCTCGGCGTCGCTCAGTTCGGACCCCGCCGGTGCGATTGGCGCTACCGTGATCTCAGCAGGCGGCTCGGTTTGAAGCTTCGATTCGGGTTGGCTTTGCCAGTCGGGCATTTGAAGGACTATCTGTAGCTTGACGCTTGCAGCTCGAACATCTCAGCGTACCGCCCGCCCAGAGCCATGAGCCTGTCGTGATCGCCTTCTTCGACGATGGCACCGTTTTCCAGGACGATAATCCGGCTCGCCATACGCACGGTCGAAAAACGATGAGAGATGAACAGCGCCATTTTGCTCTCGGTTAGCTCGTTGAAACGCCTGAACACTTCGTACTCAGCGCGGGCATCGAGTGCCGCCGTCGGCTCATCGAGAATGAGCACTTGCGCCTCGCGAAGATAGGCGCGAGCAAGCGCGAGTTTTTGCCATTCCCCGCCCGAGAGATCGACGCCCCCTTCGAAACGGCGCCCCAGCATCTGCTCATAGTGCAGCGGGAGCCGTCGAATCACTCCGTCCGCCAGACTTTTTCGGGCAGCCTCCTGAATCGCTTTATCCGAACGGAGCCGCTCGATTCTGCCGACCGCGATGTTTTCACGGGCCGTCATTTCGTATCGCATGAAGTCCTGGAAAATGACTCCGATTTCTTTGCAGAGATCTTCGATGTCGTACTCGCGAAGGTCGACGCCGTCGAGCACGATGCGGCCGCCGGTCGGATCGTAAAGGCGCGCCATCAATTTGACGATGGTCGTCTTCCCTTGCCCGTTTTGACCGATGAGCGCCAGGCGCTCGCCCGGTTCGAGATGAAAATCGAGATCGCGAAGCACCAGACGCTCCGTTCCCGGATAAGCAAACGACACGTTGCGAAATTCGAATCCGCGCGTAATTGGCCGGGGCGCGGGCAGCGCGTTGGGCTTCGATGTCACGGTTGGCCGCATCCCGAAAAAGGCCAGCAAATCCGTCAGGAAAAGAGCTTGATCGGCAATGCTCGAAAGCGTCGAAAAGATCTGCGAGATGTTGCTGGACGCATTCATGATGGATTGCGTCAGGAATGTCAAAATGCCGATTGAGAAGGCGCCGGTTACGGTCTTATAAATCGCCCAAAGATACGCGCCGTAGTATCCGGCGGTGCTCAGTATCGAAAGCAGCGCGCCTGCGATGAGGCGTCGCCGCGAGAGCGCCAGGTTCTCATCGAGAATTTCATTTGAGAGCCGCGTGAAGCGACCGGTGAGAAACCGGCTGAGGCCGAATAGCTTGAGCTCCTTGGCTGCTTCCTTGCTGCCGCCAATTTGACGCAAGTAATCGAGCTGCCGCTTGATCGGCGTCTGCCGGAAGTTTTTCGCATAACCGAGAAACGCGAAATGGCTCTCTCCGAGAAAAGCAGGAACCAGACAGGCGATCAGAAGCAGAAGCAGCCAGGGTGAGAAGAAGAGAATCGCGGCTGACAGCGAAATCGTGGTGACCACTTGTTGAAACAAGCGGCCGATGGATTGGATCATCCCCAAGCGATCGGTCGCCTGCACGCGGGCACGCTCGAGGCGGTCGTAAAAAACAGGATCCTCATAGGCTTCGAGGTCGAGCTGGGACGCGTGTTCCATGACCTCGATGCTGACGTGGCGCGTGTACCGATCCGCCAGCACGGAATCGTAATAATCAATGACACGCGATACGATGCTGCCCGTAATCGCGAGCAAACACTCAAGCGCGACGAGCCACCACAAGTAGGCGGATAGTGCTGCGCGATGGTTTACGATTGCGACGATTTCGTCGATGATCAGGCGAGTTACCCATGCGGTGCTGACTGGGATCAGCGCAACAATGATGCGGAAGATAAGGCCCCAGACCACAACCCAAGGCCCCGAATCCCAAACGATCCGCAATACAGGCGGAATGTTTTTGAGCGCCTGTAGACGCTCCTGCCAAGCTCCCGACGATCCCCGATCGTTGATTTGCGTCACGCCGAACTCTTCTCTAGTGTGACCTAGCTACCTAGAGGAGAAATCGGGTTAATGCCCTTTACGAACTAAACCGCGAGAGCCGGAGCAGGTAATGCAGTGTAAGCGAGCGATGTTCCGACGAGATCGGTGGTCGACACGCCGGCTTCCTTTACCTGGAGAGCGAGATCGAACCTCAGCTTTTGCGTGATCACCAGGTGATCGCACCAGGAAAGAGTTTGCGCAAGAGAATCGTCGAGCAACCGGCCGATATGTGGGATCTGTTGAAGAATGAAGTTGCGATTGCTCCCATAGATCGAGTCAAGCTGGATGTGCGGATCGAATACTCGCACCTCGCGTCCTTTCCCGATCAACTGTTCAAGGAGCGTGACTACGGGACTTTCCCGTAGGTCATCCGTATTCTCTTTAAATGCCAGCCCAAAAACGCCGAGCTTACGAGCGGGCAAATCGAGAATGGCGTCGATGGCCCGTTGCAGATGCTGCTGGTTGCTCAGCAGCGCGGATTCGAGTAGCGGAAGCCGCAGATCCAGCCGACTCGCGCGATAATTCAGCGCACGAAGGTCCTTTGGAAGGCATGAGCCGCCGAACGCGAACCCTGGTTTCAGGTAAGCCGGAGAAATATTGAGCTTCTTGTCTTCGCAGAGCGTTGACATTACTTCGCCGGGATCCACGTTAAGCCTCGCGCTCAGCGCGCCGATCTCATTCGCGAAGGAAACCTTCACCGCGTGAAACGCGTTGCAAGCGTATTTGATCATTTCGGCCGTTCGCAAGCTGACGAGGCAAGGCGGCACCTGCAAAGGCACATATAGCGATGCAACGCGCTCGACAGAATCGAAATCCTCGCCGCCCACGACGATCAGCGATGGCTCGAGAAAATCCTTAATCGCAACTCCCTCGCGAAGAAATTCGGGATTCGAGACCACCGAGACGAACGGATAATCCCTAAACAGCGGAATCACCGTTTCTTCGCACGTGCCGGGAAAAACGGTACTGCGTATCGCGAGCACGAGAGGCTTCGTACGCTCCGAGAGACTATCGCGGACTTCGTGAAGCGCCCGGCGCAACTGTTCGAGTCCTAAATTGCCGTTTTTCTCCGAGGGCGTTCCCACGCACACGAACGCGACATCTGCATCGGCGATATCGTTAATCGACGTGCTTGCTCGAAGCCGGCCGGCGGCCACGTTATCCCGGATGAGCGGCTCCAGACCAGTCTCATAGAACGGAGCAATGCCGCTCATCACATTGGCCACCTTATTCTCGTCCCGATCAACGCCCGTAACCCGGTAGCCTAGATTCGCTAAGCAAGCTGCGGAGACGCAACCCACGTAACCCAGTCCGAGCACCGCAACGTGCGTTGCCGACACTTGGCCGCTATTCACCTCAAAACTGTCACAATTTTCTGAAGTCATCCTGTCACTCGTCTCATCGGCTTCGACGCCGCGAATCTTTCTCCAAATGGCTTTCGTAAATCTCTTCCATGCGGGCCACAGATCGGGCGAGAGAAAAGCGCTCTCGAATCAGATGAGAGCCGCTATCGGCCAGACGGCACCGCAGCCCTGCATCGCCGATCAAAACCGAGAGCTGGCCGGCAAGATCACGTACATCTCCTGGCTCAAACAGAAGTCCCGTGTTGCCGTCGCGAATGATCTCTGGATTGCCGCCCGTGCGCGAAGCAACGCACGCGCAACCACAGGCCATAGCTTCCATAAGAGAATTCGAAAGGGCTTCAGAGAGAGACGGAAGAACGAAGATATCGATGGATTTGAGCCACGGCGTCACATCCAACTCTGCGGGCTGAAATAAACACTGTTCGAATACGCCGAGTTGCTTCGCGAGTTCTTCGAGACGCGGCAGTTCCGGACCGCTGCCAACGATCGCGAGTCGAAGGCCGGGACACCTGGACGAAATTCGCGCGAAGCCCTCGATCAGAGTTCCCAACCCTTTTTCAGGCCTCAAAACGCACATCGAGCCGATGACCAAAGATGCATTCTCAAGCGCATGCAAGCGCCTTCTGCCTTCCGGATTGAAGCGCGCCGTATCAACGCCGTTATGGCAGAGGTGAATCTTCGACGGCCGCACGCGCTCATTCAGAATCAGCTCGCGCCGCACAGCTTCCGAATTCACGACGATGCCGTTGACTAGCCGATCCGTTAAGCGAAGAATTCTCAGATAGAGTCGCGGTGTGAGGTGGCGATGCGCGCGCTGGCTCGAAAGCACGATGGGGGACTTCGCCGCCCGCGCGATAGGAACGCCAAAGCAGTTCAAGGGATAGTCGAATGTATGGACTACGCGAATGTTAAGCGTGCGGATGAAACGCGCAAGGCGCCACGCGCCTGTGATGGCGCTCGGCTTCATAAACGATGTAACCGGCAGGCGGACAACGGGGATGCCGTCTGCCTTTAGCTCACTGGCCCGAATTCCTTCTCTGAAACACGCGACGTGGACTTGGAATCTCGACCGGTCGAGCGAGCGAGCGAGTTCGGTTAATTGCCGCTCAGTTCCACCGGGTCCCAACTCGCGAGCCATCAGCATGACTGGTACAGGATCGGGCACAATCGAAAGTCGCCGGACGTAGGCCGGGAAGTGGTCCGCGCTCCGGTCACAAGAGTTCTCAGTTATAGTGCTGATTCCTAAGCTGTTGTCTCTACGACAGTTGCTCGCCCGCCCGATTCGCTGAGAAAATTCCGGCCGCACGGCGCGTCGACTAGGCTTGAAGCGCAATGACGCTTACACCTTTTCATCGTTTTGGCATTTGGGGCCTGCTTGTGTTCGCCGTTGCCGGGATGCAGGCTTTGGGCCAAACGTCTACCGGAACCAGTGTCGATTTGCAGGCGCAGACTCGCAACGCCGATTTTTCAAATTTTTCAGTGACGCTGCCGATGACCGTTGGAACCGCTTTGCCTTCCTCCTGCCAAGTGGGACAGTTTTATTTCAATACGTCGGCGACCGCCGGTTCGAACACATACGCGTGCACGGCGGCGAACGTTTGGACGGTTCAGGGCGGCGGTCTCAGCATGTCGGCGCAGATGGGCGATTTTGCGCCCTTGCTCACGGGCGGAAGCTTAACCGTGGGCGCTGGATGTTCCTCCAGCAGCCCGTGCAACGTGCGCTTGGGGAACACGGTTCACACTTTCAAGAATCCAGCTATTGTTACCCCTTCGGGCTCAAACACGGGGCTGGTGCTTGTCTATATCGACAATTCGGGAAATCTAACGGCGGGCAGCAGTACCGGTCTCGCGTGCAATGGATGTACGTACGCTCCCCGGGTCACGGCATTCCCACCTGATTCGATTCCACTGTTTAACTGGACTCTGACCGGCGGCGCATTCGATGCCCAAGGAGGAACGGATTTTCGCGCGTTGCTGTCGAGCAAAAACGTGACCAGCGGGACCGGAATCCTTATGAGTCAGAGCGGGGGAACCTCGACGATTGCCGTCGATCCCACAGTGGTCGGCACTCAAGTGCCGCCTCCCGCTACATCGAGCGACGCCTGCTCGGCAGGCCAGTTTTCATTCGACACGAGCTATTACTACATCTGCACAGCTACAAATACCTGGAAACGTGTCGCGCTAGCCAGTTTCTAGGAACCATGTTGGTGGCTTGGTGGGCCGCGGCGCTATTCACAAGCCGCAGCATTGCGGCTCAAACCCTTCCTGTTCAAGTTATCGGCGTTACGCCGACGCAAGCCATGCTCAGCTACACAGCGCCTGATGGGAATGCGTGCTCTGTTGCAGTCAGTGAGAACTCTTCCACTGACCCGAATACGGGCGCATTCTTGTCGCTGGTCCATGATGTCGATCCGAACTTATTCCCGGGAGCGGATCGCGACACTCGAAACGGGAATCTCGTCAATGGAGCCGCGCGCACAATTGTAATCGGCTTCCGGGGCACCGGCGACGCTTCCGACGGGCACATCTACTCCCGCGCTCTTCAGGCAAATACAACGCATTATTACCAGATCACATGTGCCGATGGGACGTATGCCGGCGCAGGCTTATTTACTACGGCCAATGTTCCACTCGGAAACAGCGCTCCCGATCCGATTCCTTACGATCCGAATAGTTGGGGAGGTTGGGGATGGCCAACCATTGATTACAGCGATCGCTCACCCAACTACATCGATCCGCAAACCGGAATTCTGCTGAAGCGTTGGACAAAGCCTGGCGACAACGGTTTTATCAACTCGGGCGTGCCGTTTTCGGCAGTAGCGGACCTGGCAGGTTCATGGCAAAATCCGGCGAATATCGGCGCGACGGCCGACGGGCAGTACGCTACCTATACCGGCGTTGGCGGTTCATCCAACGCGCTTTTCCTGTGGGGCGAAGTACCTTTTGATCGGCCAAGCTTTCTTCCTGTGACATGGAACGTTCCGGACGACACGCGCATTCATCTTAATGGTTTCGGCGATCAGCCGGGTGATGCGGACCGCAGGGTCAGCGTGTGTCTCTCGGCAGATTATGGACAGAGTTGCGCCGGCTCTTCCGTGGACGTTATCTTGCCACAAACCAATCCGGCGGATGTCAGCGCGCCAAGCTCGTGGCCCGCGCCGCTCTTTTCAGGTTGGGGAAATGCACCGATTACTCCCGACATGCTGACGAACAATTTCACCGGTACGCTTGCGGCTGTAAGCGGAAGCACGGTGATTTGGGGCGCGAGCTCGTTTTACGGATATAACAACTACTTCCCCGTCACCGCGCTCGAGCCGGGTGACAAAATTCTGATCTCCGGCACGGATCCTGTTTGCCCGCAAAATCTCTGCACAATCAGCGGCATCACGGACGAGAAGACGCTTACGATTCAGCAGAACCTCACAGCCGGGAACCCCTCCGTCAATCAGTACCAGTTCCCGAACTTCGGATTCAAGCTCTGGAAGAAAACGGGCGTAGGGGCGATCAGCATTGATTCCGCAGTAAGCGATTGGGCAAGCTCGGCCACCATGTTCACTGAATACCAGGGCGCTGGTGACCCGTATTGTTCAGCTAACACCGTTACTGCGACCTATGCCGCGGATGGCGTAACTCCAATCCCGCCGCTCGCCGGTTACATTTGCTCTTTCAAAACTAATTGGGGAAACAGCATTTTATATTTCGTTGCCGCATCAACCGGAGAAGCGCGAAAGCTAAGTAATCTGAACAATCTCTCGCTCGCCTTTAGCCCAAATCCGACGAATTTTTATGCCTATAACAACGCGACCGGGACGGTTCAGCAATGCTCGTATGATGCAAACGATGCCACGAATGGGCGATTCAAAGAATGGAGCGATGGATACAACACGGCGCTCGAGAATCCTGCGTTCACATGTTCGGATCTGACTCCGGGCAACGAAACTATTCCGGAAGAAATCAGCGCTGCCCATCCAGAAATCGATGAATGGTATTTCGGTGAGGCGGTGCTTACGTCCGTATCGTTCCCGCTCTTCGAATTCAGGCTGCGCCCGGTGCAAAATTCGCTCGCCTGGTTTTGCACGATTGATGTGAGCCAGCCTGCAGGCCCAACTCAGGTTGCGCAATGCAGAAATACCTGGGACACCTACCCGGTACGCTGGTTGGGCGCTCACGGAACAGAATCGTTTCTGACAGAGCAATACGAGTTGATGAGCGTGCAAGTACCGCTCAACAGTGCCGGGGTGGCCGGGGTCGAGCAGTGGAGTCTCGACGTTTTGACCGTGTATAACAACGGCGGTTCAACGGCTGTGCCGCGTAACTTTTACGATCCGCAAACCTGCGAAGCCTTGGGCGTGACTGATCTTCGGTGGATTGCGCAAGGAGCAACAGGCGGCAATTGCATCAAGGTGAATGTGCAGACCGAGCCGGTGGCGATTAATCCTGCGCAATCTGATTTGCAGGCGCTAGGAGCGCTGCCCGTGGGCTCTCGGCCCGCAGCGTGGGCTCATAACTCCACATCGTGCGGCGGCGACGGGACAACAACGAATTGCTGGTCTTATCTGCAGCCGCTTCAGGAGGGCGATTATCTTCAAGACGCCGCGCAAGGTCCGCTGGACGAAAAATTTCTTGTTGCGAAGAAGACGGCGCTCGCAAACGGCACTATCGATCTTGTGCTCGCAAGAAACATGAATCCGTTTGGTTGCCGCGCCTCACCCGCACCGATGGATCACGCGGCAGGTTGGATTCCCATCATGTGGCCGCCCCAATCTTGCGCCGCCGTGGATTTCATCTCGAAAGCCGGTGATCCCGCGAGTGCGGCCGTGCCGGACAATCCGCAAACATATTCAGGACATACCGTTTCGTGGGTGAATTCTCGAAATCTCGAGCAGCATGTCACCCCTTATTCCTGGAATCTCGATGCGTCGGTCGGAGGCTACGGAGCAGCATATGGAGTGCGCACCGGCGTGTTCCCGCAAGTGGTCGGGGAATCGTTTCAGTTCGGGCTGAACAGCGTATATCCATTTGCCGGAAGCAACAACGGTCTGAGCATCAATCAGATTCAGAGCCACCCTGGCGGGGTCACAACTTCCGCCTCACAGCGCGAGTCTCAATGGGCCGTAGACGGTAGACCATTAGGCGTTGAAGCCGGAGGAGATCAGTACCTTTGGAATCACACATTAACGAAAATCGATGGCACACAGAATGTTTATCAGATCAGCTTGCCGCTCGATTCCGCGAATGGATCTCCCATCAGCTTCTCGGGATCAGATGTTCGTCTGGATAGGAAGCGTCGACAGATGCTTGCGTTTGCCGGCAATCACCTGCTGCGCGATATTAGCGGGCCCGGCTCTCTCATTACGGACTCGATCCCTTGGTCCTACTGCGTCGCTGATTTTCCGGGCGAATGCGTGCCCGGATCGCAACAAGGAAGCCAATACGTCAGCGTGCCGGAAGCTAGCACGACCGGCGTGTGCAGCAATGATGGAACGATTCTTGCGCCATGCCTGGCGACAGCCGGTCCCCACGCGGCGGCCTACGTGCAGTTCGATATTTCGCGTCCGGATCCGTTCGGATTACGCTGGCGCAAGCTGACCAATATGTTCAACGGGCCAGGGAGGACCGATAACTACGCAAACATGCACTCGCTTGCGACGGGCGATTGGGGCGTTTCCACAGTGAAATGGGGTGACGGACGCCGCACCGATATCTTCGGAGTGAAGCTTCCGCCGTGGCCGAACGAAGACTCGATCATTCGCAACAATTTCGTAACTGTCCCGGTTAGCCTAGGCGGAGTGTCTGGGTCGCAAGTGCGCATCCGATTCGGATACAATACCGGTCTTTTCTGCTCGACGCGGCAGGAGCAATGCTCGACGGCGGCCGCGAACTCAGACCCTTACGCATGGCTCAGTGAGCCGCAATCGTGGACCCCTTGCGGAAACTCCGGCTGCACGGTCAATATTCCGGCGATTTCGAGTCGTGTTTTGTACTATGTCGTAGATCGAATGACGGCCTCGGGTACGGTCATTTCAGGGCCTATGATGCTGACGGCTGTGAATTAATTATCAACCGTTGGCGGCTGGGAAAATTCGGCGGTATGGATGTACTTGTCAATGACGTCACCCGGCGACCCTTCTGCGGCGATCTCGCCTTTCTTCAGCAGCAAAACACGCTGGCACAAATCGCGCACAGCCGTTAGATCATGAGAGATAAATACGAGCGTCGTTCCGCGCCCGTGCAGCTCTCGAATGCGCTTCAGGCATTTCTCCTGAAAAGCCGCATCGCCGACCGCAAGAACCTCGTCGAGCAGTAGAATATCCGGCTCGAGATGGGCCGTAATCGAAAACCCAAGGCGTACGTACATGCCGGACGAGTATCTCTTAACCGGGACGTCGATATGCGGCCGCACCCCGGCAAACTCGATAATGCTGTCGAGCTTGTTTGTAATTTCCCGGCGCCGCATCCCAAGAATCGAGCCGCTCAGGTATGTGTTTTCTCGCCCGGTGAGCTCGGGATGAAAACCAGAGCCCACTTCGAGAAGAGCCGAGAGCCGGCCGTTGATCGCGATTTTGCCTCGAGTCGGCGCCGTAATATTCGAAAGCAGTTTGAGAACCGTGCTTTTTCCCGCGCCGTTGTGGCCGATGATGCCGAGTGCTTCGCCGCGCTTTACTTCGAAGCTGACGTTCTTGAGCGCCCAGAAATCTGTCTTGGGCCGCTTTAACGGGAGCTTGCTAAATAATCCGGAGCCTCGCCCATCTTCGCTTGGGATGCGGTAGCGCTTCGATACATCCTCGAACCGGAGATCGATCATATCAAATGATGTCCGCGACCGTTGCTTCCCGCTGCTTGAAAAAGAGATACGCAGCCGGAAGAATGATGGCGGTCGCCAGCGCGGAGACGGAGAGCATCCAATTATCAATTCCGATTCCCTGAATTAAAACGCGGCGGAAATCTTCGACGATTCCGGCCATTGGATTTAGCACGTAAAGCGCGCGAAAGCGAACCGGAACCTGCGCGAAGCCATAAACTACGGGGCTCGCAAACATCCATAGCTGCAATAGCAGCGGCATCGCGATACCTATGTCGCGGAATCTCACCTGAACTGCCGAAAACAAGAGCGCAAGGGCACACGTGAAAAAAAATTCGATTACGAGAATGGGAACCAGATAAAAGGCTTCACGAGTGAGCGGAACGTGATACCAGGCCATCATCGCGCTCAAAATCATCGAAGCAATCAGCAAGTCGAAGAGGGCAGCGATCACATACGTCAGCGGAATGATTTCGCGCGGGAAATAGACTTTCGTAATCATCTGCTGATGGCTGACCAAGCCTTGCGCCGCAGACGCAAGCGCTGTTTGAAAAAACGTCCATGGAAGAATTCCCGAGAGCACAAACAGCGGGTAGGCGATGCCGCCGCTCGGAATGCGCGTGAATAGAGAAAAAACAACCGTGTAAACCAACATCAGTGAAAGAGGTTGGATGAACGCCCACGCGACGCCAAGCGCCGACTGCTTATAGCGAACTTTGATGCGGTGAATCGTCAGTGTGTAGAGAAGATCCCGATACCAGAACAGCTCCGAAAGCCCGCTTACCAGAACGGCCGGAGAGAACGAAGGCGGCCGAATGATTTTGACCCGTCGGGGTCCCGGGTTTGCGTGAAGACCTGATCGAACTTCGGTGTTGTGCTCAACATCTGCTGGAGAAATCGCTTCAGGCACTACTGGAGCCATAAGAACTGACGAAGTACTTATCGTTAGTGCGAGATTCGGAATGAACCTATCATTCTCAAGTGTTTTCGTAAACCTTTGCCGATGAGAGTCGTGCAGCTTGGCCCCTACCCGCCGCCGCACGGCGGAGTGCAAACGAACCTTGTGGCGATTCGCGATTACCTGTGCAAGCAGGGAATTCCGTGCGCTGTGATCAACATTACCCGCCACCGCCGCCCGGAAGCCGATGAAGTCTACTACCCGAAGAGCGCCCTAGGGTTAATCCGGGACCTTTTCCGCCGCCGTTACGATATCGTCCATTTACACATCGGGGGCATCATGCCGCTCCGCGTGGTTGCGCTCGCTTTTGTATGCACCTGTGTGCCGTGGGCTAAGGCAATTCTGACCTTTCACTCAGGGGGTTACCCCTCTTCGGATGAGGGGAGAGCCGCCAAGAAAATTTCCGTGCGCGGCTTTGTCTTACGCCGGTTTAGGTTCTTGATCGGAGTAAATGAGGAAATCATCGATTTCTATCTCAAACTTGGGGTGCCGCGATCGCGAACCCGGCTGATTCCTCCCCATTCGGTATCAGTTACAACTCTGGCGGAAGGGCTCGAAGAGCCGCTCGTCTCTTTTTTTGCGCAACATGGGCCGGTTTTGGTTTCGGTCTGCGGCCTGAAGCCGGAATACGATTTGCCCCGGCAGATTGAAGCTCTCGGTTACATTCTTCGCAAACATCCGAAAGCAGGTCTCGCCGTGATTGGATCCGGCCCATTGGAAGCCAGCCTGCGAGTGCAAATCAATAGCACCCCGTACGCTCGACACGTTCTCTTGTGCGGAGACGTGCCTCATCCCCTAACGCTGAGCGCCATTGCCGGCGCGGACGTTCTTCTTCGAACAACTCTCTACGATGGTGACGCGATTTCCATTCGCGAAGCTCTATTCTTGGGAACCCCTGTAATCGCAACCGATAATGGGATGCGTCCCGAAGGGGTGCATCTCATTCCGATCGGTGATACGGAGGCGCTTGTGCGCGCTGTGGAGAGCGTGAGCCGCAATGGAGTCGAGAGGCGGCCGCCTCCCGGGAACGACGAGCAGAATCTCGCGAAAGTGCTGGCACTCTACTACGAAGCGACCGGCACTAAATCGCAGGAATAAGCCCTGTGCGTTGGGGTAGCGCTCAAATCCTCAAAACTTCGCATCCAGAGCTCAAACATCAGTAGCATCCACAGCCAGTACGAGTTGTCGCGGCGTCCGCTGTCATGCTCTTTCAAAAGATGCTTGAGAAACCGCTCCGAAACAATGCTTCGGTCAAGGAACACGCGGCTAGTCAGGTGATCCCAAAGCATCGTTCGTAACGAGCTGCGGAACCAGAGCGCCAGCGGGACGCCGAATCCTTTCTTCGGGAGCTTGAGCAGCTCGGAAGGCAGGCGATGGCCGACCGCCTTCAAGAAAATTTGCTTGCCCCTGCCGTTACGCATTTTCCATTTGTGGGGAAGAGACATCGCGAATTCGGCCAACTCGTGGTCGAGCAACGGACTTCGCACCTCGAGCGAGTTCGCCATTGACATGCGATCCACCTTCACGAGCATGTCGCCCGTTAACTTGGCTCGGGCTTCAAAGTAGATTGCTTGCGCCACAATATCGGCTTCTTCCCCAAGCAGCGAGTCACGAAATGTTCGCATCAAGAAGCCTGATTCGGCGGGAAGCATCCAGTCCGGCTGCAGCAAAGCTTTGCGAAGGAAATATGGAGTGTAATTCAGCTCGAAATAGCGCGCCAGCGGCGATGGCCGGCTGATCATGCGCAGATAATTCTTGCCGTAGAACGAATAAGGCCAGGAATCGGCAACCCGCGAAAGCAGAACGCGTGCAAACTGCGGAGTGAAATCGAGCCTCCGAAGCCGGTCAACCGCGAAGAAACTGTCGTACCCGGCGAACAGCTCGTCACCGCCGTCGCCGGTAAGCGCCACCTTAACGTGCAAAGCCGCAAATTCGGACACGATGAATGTCGGAATCGCCGAGCTGTCGCCAAACGGCTCATCAAAGTGATGAACCAGTTTCGAAACGAGGCTGACGGCATCCGGCCTCACCATGATTTCGTGGTGGTCCGTGTTGAATTTTTTCGCGACCAGCGCCGCAGCGGGAAGCTCATTAAACGCGCTCTCTTCAAAGCCAATGGAAAACGTCTTTACGCGCTCGGATGACTGCATTGCCATCGAGGCCACAACCGAGCTTGAATCGATTCCGCCACTGAGGAATGCGCCTAGCGGCACGTCCGCGATCATGCGCATGCGCACAGCCTGATCGAACATCTCGCGAACACGCACGGCCGCATTGTCTTCGGTCAATCCATCGGCTGATTGCGTTTGCGGCTCGGGCAATTTCCAGTACAGCCCTTGTTTAACGCTGCCGTCAGAATCGTAGAAAAGCCAGCCACCTGGCGCAAGTTTTCGAATCGCTTTATACGGCGTCAGCGGATCGGGAATATAAGAGAACTGGAAGTAGAGCCGCAGAGCTTCATCGTCAAGCTCCCGCGGCACGCCCACCGGGTAAAGGCACTTCAGCTCGCTTCCAAAAAACAGGCCTTCGGGAAGAAACGAATAGTAGAGCGGCTTTTTCCCGAATCGGTCGCGCACCAGAAGCAATCGCTTGACTTGCGCATCCCATATCGCGTACGCGAACATGCCTCGCAATTTCTGAATGCCATCGAGGCCGAATTCTTCATAAAGATGAACCAATACTTCCGTATCGCTTTGCGTTGAGAAGCGATGGCCTTTCGAAACGAGCAGCTTTCGAAGCGATTGATAATTGTAAATCTCGCCGTTGAAAACCACCCAGACCGATCGATCCTCGTTTGAAATGGGCTGGTGTCCGGTGTTGAGATCGATGATGCTGAGGCGGAGCATGCCGATGCCGCAACCGCGGTCGGCATAAATGCCTTCATCGTCTGGCCCGCGATGGCGAATCTGATCGCACATAGCACGTACGTCGGACGCCTCGGCACGCCCTTGCCGCAAAACAAAACCCGCTATACCGCACATAACGGGCTTCGCTCAGATGACATGATTGCCCTAATTATGCCCGCGCGTTGCAGGTCTGCACCATTGCCAATCAGTGTCCGGTGGGCTAAGCGAAAATCCGAGGCCAATCGATCTGAAAAACGCGACCGTCATTCATCGCGAATCGGGCAGTATCGCCTTGTTCGGCAACTTCGGCAGTCCCGCTCTTGCTCAGAACGAGGGCGGCAGCGAAATGTGACGGTAGTGTTGTTCTTCTTCTAACGAGCAACACGCGCCCGGGATGTTTTGTCCCGAAAACGGGCGAATGCCAGGCCTCGGCGAGTTCCGGCGCAACTCCCAGGAAAACGCGATCTTCATCTTCCGAGGCAAGATGCCAGAACTGCTCAATCTCGTGTTCTCCTGGCGGCCCATCGACAGAATCCAAAATAAACACAAGGTCCGGCTTTACGTATCGGACTAGCCGGCGATGAATGATTCCGTCATATTTACATTCCGCGATGATCAGATCCTCGACAGCATCGGACTCCCAGGTGAGAATGCGCGCGGAGGGCAAATTGCTCCAACGGAACGGCCCCACAGAAACCGCCTGATCCCGGCCATCAACGCGAATCGTATTGTGCGCCGCCGATCCGCGAAGCGCGTTCCGAAGCTCCTTGCTGCCGACGTAAATATAGGTTCCTGAGTCAATGAGAATCGGCCTGCCAGACGCGTTCGCGATGACACTGAGTGTGTCCGAATGACTGTGTCCAGCGCTACCGGGCCCAAACGGGCCTCCATCAAAGATGATGCGAGTCCCAGGCGCGTGTAGAACAGCCAGGCCGCTATCGGGAAAAAGCTGTGAAGTACACTCGCCTGCGGCAGAGCCGTCTGTGCGACCCAGCCACCACGCAGCTTGCGAAAAAAGATCGCATGTGTCAAACGCCCAATTATCGCGGCCCAGCAATGTTGCGCAAGTCGCGAGCGTGGCTCGGCCAAACTGATCTCGGGGGCCATAAGGGTGAAACCAGCGGCCGCCATCATCATCTCCGAGGAATGGCAGACTGCGTTCCGCACCCATCAGCGCATGCAGAATGTCAGCCATTCGTCGTAACTTATCCATGTATTCGGCGGGAGGGCGGGACACAACCGCATGGAATGAGAACATGTCGAGCGCATACACGTGGTAATAGGTTGATTGCTCGAAGTGGCTCCCGTCGACGCGGACCTGGCGTTGCACCTGTTCGAGAACCGTCCGGCGTCCGATTTCAGCCCAATCCCGCGCGCGCGGAAAAGACGGAAAGAAATGCCCCAGCGCGTGTAACACAACTGCTTCGCCCAGCAAGTGCGTGTTGGGTGAGAAATAGAACGACAAATTGTTTTGTATGTGGCAGCCGTGTTGATACAGGCTCTCGAGAAAGCGCGAGCGCAAATGATCCGGCATGCGGTTGCCGATCAGGTGGTAAACCCACATCCAAGAGAAGGCCCGAAAGGCAACTTCGAGCGCACTTGCCCAATTGATTCCGCGCTCGAACGGATTCTGCTGCCACCAGCTTGCGAGATGCCTGAATACGGTTTCCAAATAGGTGTCGCGACTGTCAAAAAGAAAAGCTTGGGCTAGCAGCACGAGATGCTGGTGCCGGCTCAGCTCCCAGATAAACTTGTGATCGCCGACGCGCGAGGCATCGAGATACGGGACTAAGCGGAAGTAGGGAAGCCCGCCCGAGATCTGGTTCACGTAATCGCGTCGCCAATCGATGTGTGGGCCGGTCTCAATTGTCAGCCCAAAAATCGGAAACTGATGCGCAACGATTTCATTGGCAAGGCGCAGAACTTGGCTTGCGAAATCCGTACACGCTAGTTCTTTCGCGATGAGACCGGGATCCGGAAGACCAGCAAGGGGTGAAGAAGCACCGTCCTTGAATCGAGGCGGAAACGCAAAGAGCTGAAGGTTTCGAATCTCCTGTTGCAGGCGAAAGGAGATTTCGCGCGAGCTTCGCATTCGGGCTCGCCTTATGATCGCTCATTTACGGTCCATTTTGTTTGACAGCTTACACGTCGGGGCATATACTTGCCCTACCCTATGTCTTTTCGACCGTTGCTCACGCTCGTGTTGCCCCTGGCCTTAAGCGCCTCAACTCCCGACATTATCTCCACATTCGCCGGGGGTGGGCCGAATAACGTCCCGGCAACGCAGGCGAATGTCCCGTATCCGGAAAATACCGCGGTAGATAAAGCAGGGAATTTCTACGTCGTGATAGGTGGCCTAAATGCGAACGATACTATTGACCGCGTGTTCAGAATCGATACCTCCGGCAATTTAACAGTTCTGGCCGGAAATGGACAGAGCGGCTATTCGGGCGACGGGGGTCCAGCGACCCGAGCCGAGTTTTCTAATTCCACTGCTATCGCAGTGGATTCCTCGGGGAACGCCTACATTGCCGACACTTTCACCTGCATCATTCGAAAGGTGACGGCGAGCACGGGAATAATCAGTAGATTCGCGGGGACCCCGAACCATTGCGGCTACGCAGGAGATGGAGGCGCCGCGACGGACGCTCAACTCTCCAATCCTGTCGGCATTGCTCTTGATGCTTCGGGTAATCTCTACATTGCAGATCAGTACAACAACCGGATTCGTAAAGTGACAGCGACCACCGGGAAAATCAGCACTGTAGCCGGTAACGGCATTCAGAGCTATTCCGGTGATGGCGGAGCGGCTATCGATGCGTCACTCTCGATTCCCTACAGTGTGGCTGTCGATGCTTCCGGGAACCTCTACATTGCCGATCAATTCAATTTCCGAATTCGCAAGGTTACAGCTAGCACAGGCAAAATCAGCACAATCGCTGGTAATGGCACATCCGGCTACTCAGGAGATGGTGGCACCGCCACGAGCGCGGAAATTAGCATGGTTTACGGCATCGCTTCGGATGCGAGCGGAAGAGTCTTCATCGCCGATACGGAGAATTGCGTTGTGCGCGAAGTGAACACGAAGGGCATTATCAAAACAGTGGCTGGAACGCCCTTGTCCTGCGGATATGCCGGCGATGACGGCAAGGCAGTTGATGCCGTACTGAACTCTCCCAGCGGCCTGGCTGTAGACGGCTCCGACAACATGTACATCGCCGATAATGGCAACTCCCGTATACGTGGAGCAGCGGTCGGCGGGACGATTAAGACAGTTGCTGGGAACGGGCTACTCAATTATGCAGCTGGCGTGAGTGCAACAGGTGCATCATTCTATTTGCCAAACTCCGTGACGTCTGATGCTGTTGGCAACATTTATATTGCGGATACCAACAATTGTGTTGTTCGAAAGGTTGAGGCCAGCACGCGAGACATCGCCACGATTGCAGGCATCCCGGGGATTTGCGGCTATTCGGGTGATGACGAACCCGCAACTCAAGCTGAATTGAATTTTCCGGCGAAGGCCATTGCTGACTCCTCCGGAAATATCTACATCTCTGATACAAACAACTGTGTCGTTCGTAAGATTACGGCCAGCACGGGGGATATCAGCACGTTTGCCGGTACTCCGAAATCGTGTGCCTACGGAGGCGATGGAGGCCCCGCGGCCAGTGCTCAGCTGAATGATCCATTTGGCATTACGTTCGATAGCTCCGGTAACGTGTACATCGCGGATTACGTCAACGACGTAGTTCGTGAGGTGATAGCAGCTACCGGGATCATCAAGACAGTAGCGGGTAATTTCGCCAAAGGCACTGGCTATTCAGGCGACGGCGGGTCAGCGACGACTGCCCAGTTAAACGGTCCGGAGGATGTTGCTGTCGACGCGCTTGGTGACTTGTATATCGCGGATACCTTCAACGCACGAGTGCGAGTGGTTTACCCCAGCGGTGTTATTGATACCTTGGCAGGGAATGGCACGGCCGATTATGAGAGTGACGGTGTTCCGGCAGATCAGACACCATTAGACCCGCCGTTGGGTCTTGCTGTAGACGCTGCCGGTGACGTGCTGATCGCCACGGGGCTTCGCATCCGGAGTGTGGATGGCCAAGGCATTATCTATACCGTAGCCGGGGATGACGCATACGGTTTTTCGGGCGATGGAGGACCTGCGACTAGCGCAGAACTTGCCGACCCGCAAGGTGTGGGTATAGACCCGTTCGGAAATATTTACGTTGCGGATACGTTCAATTACTTAGTCCGCAAAGTCACCCCCCTTCCGAACGTCAACTCTTCGGCATACAATTTGAGCTTCCAGGAGCAACCGGTGGACACTACCAGCGAGCCGTATCAAATTACCCTCACTGGCGCGAATGGGGCCACGATCAATAACATCACAATAACCGGCGACTTCACGGAGGCCGATGACTGCCCTGTCAGCTTGACGTCTGGATCAAACTGCAACGTAGACATCACGTTCACGCCCTCTGCCGCAGGAGCAAGAACCGGAACGCTTGTGATCAGTACGAATGGGTTTTTCAATCCAACGGTTACGGTCAATCTCAAGGGCACGGGCGAAGGATTAACCTACGCGCCTGCTGCGCTTAACTTTGGAGACGAATCAGTCGGCAAGGTGAGCAGCCCTCATACGATCACGTTCACGAACGACTCGAAAACTTCAGTCAAGTTCAGCAGTGTAACGATTACAAGAACAACCTTTACGGTCGCGAGCAACACCTGCTCGGGTAGCCTCGCAGCCGGGAAGACATGCAAAATCGGTGTAACCTTCAAACCGTCTGGAACGGGCACCGAAACCGCGACTCTGGTCGTGAAAGACAGCGATAGTTCTAGCCCACAGTTGATTCCACTACGTGGAACAGGTGTAACCGCGGCGGGGCGTTAAGGCATTGCGTTGCTGTCTTAGCGCAACTTACCCGGGCCCTTCTTGGCCTTCGCGGCTGGTTTTCATTAGATCTTTTGCGCCATCGACGTGCTTCTCCAGCCTGAGCAGTGTTTGTTCGCATAAGCTTTGACCCCGCGCTTCCACCAGGTGAAGAAGCTCCGCTGAACCTAGGCGGCAACGCCAAGATCTGAAGGTTTCGAATCTCCTGTTGCAGGCGAAAGGAGATTTCGCGCGAGCTTCGCATGCGGGCTCGCTAATCGTCGCTCGTTTTTGGGTTTAGGTGATGGTTGACAGCTTTCATATCGAGGTATATACTGTTTCCTACCCCACAGATTGGTAATTCCAGGCGAAAGCCAGAAGGAAATAACATATGTTTGTCCAAAAACGCAGGCGGTCACTTCTCGCAGTGTGGGCCGCCGCGTTCGCGCTCGGCTTCACCTCGTTTCCATTGGCGGCAGAGCATGGCCGGAATTTTGCTGGCGAGTTTCAAATCCGGAATGTCTTAGACGAGGGCTCGGCCGTGAAGTTCGATCTCCATATCACAGTATTCAACTTCAGCGGCGCGGACGTGAACGATGCCACGCTCACCCTCGCGGATCGCAGGCTGGAACGCAGCCCGGACAGTATCGAGTATCGGGGCTCGTTCACCCATATCTCGATTCGCTACCGAAAGTCAACAGAGCTCGACGGCAGCTTCACGGTGCCGGTTCGCGAATACCACGAGTGGCAGCGGGGGTCTGTGCCGAATCTGGTGGTCACGTATACGGACGAATCCGGGAAAGAGCTTCGGAGTTCCGTTGAGCTGAGGCCGGCCATAGGCGGCGGCTTGCCGAAGGGAGAATCGCGATGAAGCTCCGCTGCTCCTTTCTGATTACAACCCTTCTGCCGCTCACGTTGCGCGCTTCAGCTCCTGACACAATCTCGACCTACGCCGGCGGTGGACCGAATAACGTTCCGGCAACGCAGGCCAACGTTCCATATCCGGTAAATACAGCGGTGGACACGGCTGGAAATTTCTATTTCGTTATAGCGGGCGCAGGCGGAAACGGCGTTTCTGCGCACCGCGTTTACAAAGTCACTACTTCCGGTACCGTGACGATCGTGGCGGGAAATGGGTTCAGCGGATATGCCGGCGATGGCGGCCAGGCGACCCAGGCCCAGTTGTATTACCCCAACGCGGCCGCGGTCGACCGATCGGGCAACGTCTTCATTGCTGATTTCGGCAATTGCATCGTTCGAAAGGTCACCACGAGTTCGGGCGTGATCAGCACGTTTGCGGGCACGCCGCAATCTTGTGGGTACGGGGGGGACGGAGGCGCCGCAACTAGCGCTCAACTCTCCGTTCCGGCTGGCGTCGCGCTCGACAGCTCGGGAAATGTGTACATCGCGGACTATACCAATCAACGCATTCGCAAAGTCACAGCAAGCACGGGAATAATCAGCACCATAGCCGGCAATGGCACGGCCGGCTATTCCGGTGACGGCGGCCCGGCAACGAGCGCCGAGCTTAATTACCCTACCAGTGTGGCTGTCGACGGCTCCGGTAACGTCTACATCGCGGACCAAACGAATTATCGAATCCGCAAGGTCACAGCGAGTACCGGGAAAATCAGCACCATAGCGGGCACTGGAACATCCGGCTTTTCGGGTGATGGCGGACTGGCAACCAGCGCCGAGATTAGCGACGTTTACGGCGTCGCTTCGGATTCGAGCGGGAGAGTATTCATCGCCGACTATGATAACTGCGTGGTGCGCGAGGTGAACACGAGCGGCATCATCAATACTGTGGCCGGTAATCACTCCTTGGGTTGCAGCTTCAGCGGTGACGGAGGCGCAGCAGCCAGCGCAATGCTCAACGAGCCGCTCGGCGTTTCGGTGGACAGCTCCGACAACATGTATATCGCGGACTATCAGAACCTTCGTATCCGCAAAGCGGCGTTGGGCGGAAGTATCAATACCGTGGCAGGAAATGGACTGCCTAGCTATGCGGCTGGCGTTACCACGACAGGCGCGACCCTGTCGCCGCCAGTCGGCGCAACGTCCGACGCTTCCGGGAACGTCTACATTGCTGATACCTACAACTGCATTGTTCGAAAAGCTGCGGCCGCGACGGGGGATATCAGTACCATCGCCGGCACGCCTCCGAGGTACGGTGTTAATAATTGCGGCTATTCGGGTGATGGCGGACTGGCAACCGGCGCCCAATTGAACAACCCGTCTAAGGCGATCGCCGATTTCTCCGGCAACGTTTATATCGCTGACACTAATAACTGCGTAGTTCGTAAGGTCACGGCCAGCACGGGGCATATCAGCACGTTTGCGGGCAGTCAAAATTTAGGCTGCGGCTATAGCGGTGATGGAGGACCCGCAACCAGCGCTCGGCTTAATTTGCCGACCGGGCTTGCGCTCGACGGTTCCGGGAATCTGTACATTGCGGACAATCAAAATCAGGTCATCCGCGAAGTGACGGCAGCGACCGGAAAAATCACCACCTTAGCCGGCAATAACGCCAAAGGCGCCGGGTATTCGGGCGACGGCGGCCCCGCGACAAACGGCCAGTTGTCCCATCCGACTGATGTTGCAATCGACGCCCTCGATAATTTGTATATCGCAGACGCCAGCAACTACCGCGTCCGCATGGTGAATCCCAATGGCATCATAACTACAGTCGCAGGAAATGGCGTGGCTGCCTATTCAGGCGATGGCGTTCCGGCAAACGAGACCAGCTTGTATTACCCGGCATCGGTTGCTGTGGATGCGGCTGGTGACCTGCTCATAGCCGATCAAAATAATCAGCGCGTCAGATGGGTGGATGGGCAAGGCATCATCTACACGGTAGCTGGTAACGGTACGTACGGCTTTTCAGGGGATGGAGGAGCTGCGACAAGCGCGGAACTCGCTACCCCCGGGGGTGTGGGCGTCGGCGCGTCCGGAAACATCTACATTGCTGATACTGGCAACTTCCGCATCCGCGAAGTCACCGCCATCGTGAATCTGGGGTCTTCGGCATACAGCTTGAACTTTCCGCAGCAGTCCGTTGGCACCACCAGCGGTCCGCAGGAGATTACCTTGACCGCCGTAGGCGGTGTCACCATCAACAGCATCACGACAACCGGAGATTTTACCGAGGCTGACGATTGCCCCGGCAGCTTGACATCGGGTGCGAACTGCAATGTCGACATCACATTTACGCCTTCCGGCGCGGGAACCAGAACCGGTACGCTCGTCATCGGAACGAACGGTTTCTTTAATCCAACGATTGCGATCAATCTCAAGGGCACGGGCGAAGGACTGATGTACGCGCCGGCTTCGCTCAACTTCGGCAACCAGGCGGTGGGTGTGGCTAGCAGCGCCCGCACGATCACGTTCACCAATGACTCGACGACTTCCGTGACGTTCAGCAGCGTGACTACCACAAGAACGACCTTTACGGTCGCGAGCAACACCTGCACGGGTAGCCTCACAGCCGGAAAGACGTGCAAAATCGGTGTAACCTTCAAACCGTCTGGAACGGGCACCGAAACCGCTACTCTGGTCGTGAAAGACAGTGATAGTTCTAGTCCACAGTTGATTCCACTACGCGGAACAGGTGTAACACCGGCGATGCGTTAGCTTTCGCTTCGCCGTTTTAGCTCGATTTACGCGGCGCCCTTCTTGGCCTTCGCGGCTGGTTTCATTAGATCTTTTGCGCCATCGAGGTGCTTCTCGAGAGTGGGTAGTGTTTGATTCGCGTAAGCTTTGAGATCCGCGCTTGTACCGGATGCGGCCTCCTTCTTATACTCGGCGATAGCCTTCTGGTGCCCGGCAACCATTTCGCGCTCGTAGCGTTGATCGAATGCTCGTCCCTTGAGCTTTGAGAATTGCGCGATCATTTTGTCGTGTGCCGCGTCGAGCCCCTTGGGAACCGTCAGACCCGCTTTTGCGGCCGCAGCACTTACCGCGTTGTAATCGCTCGTGTGATCAGTAACCAACATCTGAGCGTAGTCCTTCACGTTCGACCCAGCGGCCTGATCGGCAGCTAACTGCCCCAAATGCGCCTCCAGCATGTCGGTTTGCGCGGCAAAATCGACAAACTTCTGGTCAGATCCGGCGGCTGCCGAACCGGCTTGGCCAAGCACCGGCAGTGAGCACACAGCGCAACAAAATAGCGTAAGCAGAGTCACTTTCATGTTCGTCCCTATAACCTCCGCCTCATTAGAGTCATTGTATGAACAATCTGTGACTCCCATGAATGTAGGATTTTTATTTCTGAGTCACGTTAGCTTACTCGAAACTGGGCGATTTTGTTACATTAGTTAGGAGCTGAGCGGGAGTAATTCAGCGGTAGAATGCCAGCTTCCCAAGCTGGACGTCGCGGGTTCGATCCCCGTCTCCCGCTCCATCCAATCAACAACTTGCAAGCAAACCAACCAGAACGAAGTCCAATAGAGTCCATTAAGCCCCAATCGCCCTGTTTCTCCGCGCCGGACAGCGCTGAGGTTACACTAAATGCGATCTTCGGGGACGGCTCCACGTCAGGCACTTTATCGAGCACGACGAGAAAGTCCTCGCGGGGCTGTCTCGCAAGAGCGCTGAATCCACATCCGTAGCGGTGCCTTCGTTGCAACGCTGGGCGCGACTTGCGCCTTAGACCGGTCGTTCTTCGGATCGCCAAGTTTACCTCTATACACTCTGCGGCGAACCCATACGCAATCCGCCCGACATCCTCGATTTTGAGCGTCAGGATTTCGCCCGGCCGTATCCCTTCCCAAGCCGCCTGTCGCGCTATGATTCGCTCTCTGAAATCGAGACGTTCGAAACGCGATACCGCCGCACGAAGCTAGGCTAATCGTCCAACCTGGTCAGGCTCGAATTCGTCTTTGTCGTCCTGAGCGAGGCCGTGGGAGATCAAGGCACGTTAACCGTTGTCTGTCCCGCATTCACAACGCTGATCTCTCCGCCCCAAACGCACATTAGCGTAGATTCCTGATCGAGCGCGGGTTGCCCGCCAAGATTAACTGTCGCGGCGCCCGGAGCCCAAGGTCCCGGCGTAACAGGGACACAGGGCATTGGTGTCAAAACTCCCATTGCGGCTGAGGTCGCGGATGCTACTTCTGGATTCGCTATCGACATACACATTCCGAATGACATGATATTAAGGAGCGGCACGCTGTCCATAATATTTGCGTCTGGAACCTCGGTGTTCACACGATTGACAGGAAGAACTACCAATGTGCTCGGCGTAACACCGAAGCTGCATTGCAAGGTAGCCCCATTGCAAACCTGTAGCGCCATATATCCTCCTGACTAAGTAATTAGAATTTCCAGCCAAGGCCAACTAAGCTGTCTCGCTTCGGCACCCCTATCAAGCATCAATGACCTCAAAGACCGCAGTTTGGTCATCGCTTAAACAAAAAGAATCGCCAATCGATAAGGTTTCAGAGCCTAGAAGCCGCAACCACTGCCCATCTCCGGTCGACCTCCGAATATAACTGCCGTTACGGGAATTCAAATCTTCGATGTTCAAATCTCCTGATTTATTCAACGAGACCTTGACATGTGCACCGGAAACGTGCGGGCTCCGAACAATGAGATTTGCTGAACGTGGATCTCTGCCGATGATGATCGGGTCACTCCCGACCTCAACCGTTTCTCCCATCTCATCCCCAGCGGTAAACCGAAGGGTTATTTTAATCGGCCGGCTGGTTGGGTGTGACGGCGTACTCAATGCCGCTCCTCGTGTCTTAATGAGAGAAGAACCAACGAAGGCACCGGGAATCATTAGCAGGGCGCCGACTACTGCCGCCCACGCCGGAAAGAGCGTGACCGAGATCATGCTGAATATGGCTAGCAAGATCAGCGCAAGTTGAGGACGATCAAGAGCAATATTGTTTCCCTCATGTCGCGATCGGTCATTCCGCCAACCGATCACACGACCACTAAGCGCGAACGCAACAGCACCGATAATTAATAGTGAAATCTTGAGGACAGAAGAAGAGAAGCTTGCCAAAAACATCGAGACGAGTGCCGCGGTCCACCACACGCGGAATGTCTTAAGACTGGTGGTTACGGGATGGGGAGACGAGAAGGTTGCATCCGGTGTGTCAGGCTTGGTTACATGGTCGACGAGATGTCGTTGAAATTCCGCAATAGTTTGATAGCGATCCTTCGATCTAACACCAAGCGCCCGCAGTATCGCATTTTCTGCTTGCGTCGATAGCCCTGCGCCGAACTTGTTTGGCGGAGTTAAGGTATCGTCGTACATTCTTACTGGAGCCTCCGGAGGCACGACGCCTGTTAAGCAGCGGTAAAACGTTGCTCCGGTGGAATAGACGTCCGTATAAGGTCCAGCAATGCCATCGGATCGGTACTGCTCCTCGGGTGTATACCCAGGTTTCAGAATAAGTTGCTGGGTTTTGTAAGTTTGGGCCGCCTGCTTGGCTGCACCAAAATCGATCAGCTTGACTGGCGCAGATTTAGTAAGAATAATGTTGTCGGGGCTTACATCCCGATGTACGAGTCCTTCACGATGCACTTCACGGAGAGCGTCCATCACGGGGACCAAAATTCGCAACGTATGCTCGAACGACATTCTAGCGTCCGGCTGGCCGCGAACATAACGCTCAAGTGTAATCCCATCAAGATATTCCATAACAATATAAGCTGTGTTGTTTGCTGGAAAAAACTCCATGACGGATACGATATTGGCGTGCCCCCGTAAGCGCTCGAGCGTTTTTGCCTCTTGCGTGAATTTGTTAAGTCCGTATTCATAGGGAGTACGATTATCGGGGCTCGAATGAGTTACGGTGTGGCGATCCTTGGTTCTTGTTGCAAACGATATTGGGAAGTATTCTTTGATGGCGAGCTTGCGATATGCATTCAGATCGTACGATAGATACGTTATCCCAAAACCACCTTGTCCAAGAACCTTTCCGATCAGGTATTTTTGTTTAAGCGTCGAACGAGGCTGTAACTGCAACTGAGAGTCGTTTAGAGAACCTTCTATCCACCCGCAGGCTTCCGGATTCGGACATCCTCCGGCCTTCTTGATGTCCATGCAACCGATACACAAAGATTCCGCGGCAACTGGCATACAGCCGGGTCACTTGACCTTTACCCTGATTTCAGCAGTTAGACGCCGCTGCCCCGCCATCGCAGTAAGCAAATAGATGGTATCTTCGGTGGGGCTTACCTCGAGAGATCCTTCCTTTGAACGCAATGGTCCAACACTTGGAGAAATTGACAATTCAGTGACGGGCCCACTTACTTGCCAATAGAGCCTGGCCGATTGGCCGCGCTTCATTTTTCCGGGTTTAGCGGAAAAGTTACGTATCGCGAATATCTCGTTGGATATTGTCAGATTGAGAGACTTAGAAGCTTCGCCAGCAGGTCCTTGCGCGCTTAGTACGTAGGTTGTCGATACGTTTGCTGTTACCGTTGTCGTTCCGTTAGCGTCGACACGCCCGACGCTAGGCTGAATCGAGACATGATCCAGGTCGCCGGTGACCGACCATCGCAAGGTGACCGGCTGGCCTGCGTTGGTGATGGATGGTGATAGCGAGAACGCCGAGATTACGGGCGGGTTTCTAGGAACGTTGACTTGAACGGTAATCGCCCGCGATACAGAACCACCTGGGCCTTTCACGGCCAGCAAATATGTTGTGGTTCCAGCAGGCGAGACCACGCGATCGCCACTGAGATCTACAGTTCCAAACCCGTCCAGCGAAACAGATTCAACTGCGCCTTTGGTTACCCAGTGGAGTGTGGAACTTTGACCCCGGGTAATGGCCGGGGGGTCCGCTGTGAAACTTAGAATGACGGGTGCGTCTGGGGCTGACACCGTCAGTGTGATCGCCTTGGTTGCTGTACCTCCAGAATTTCGCGCCTTGAGTTTGTAGCTGGTAGTGGCGGCGGGAGAGACCGTAAACTGGCCTTCAGGTCTGATTGTTCCCACACCCTCGAGCATGACGGTCAGGCCATCGCCATTCACCTTCCACTTCAGAGTCGCGCTCTCGCCCGGTTTGATTGTTGATGGATCGACGGTAAATGAGATGGCAGGTCTGGCAGTGGCTGCACCGACAGACACCACCGCGGATGACTCCGCGAGAGCACCTTCAGCTTCTATAGCTCGCAATGTGTACGTCGTCGTCAGCGTGGGCGATACAGTACGACGGCCGGTGTTTGGGACATTTCCCACATCTGGTTCAATTGAAATCGACTTAGGATTGCCGCCCACGTTCCAGGCCAGTTCAGCAGATTCTCCAGAGGTAATAGTCGAGGGAGTAGCGGTGAACATCACGGGAACTCTTGGCTGTATAACGGAAACAATCACAGAACGGGACACTGAACGGAACAGCGTGCTCACCTTCAAGGTGTACGTGGTCGTGGCATGTGGTGAGACTTGCCGCCCACCTTCGTTCTGCGAGACTGCCCCGATTTCAGGGGAGATTTGCGCATGCCCGGTTTTAACGGACCAACGCAGAGTTGCCGATTGGCCAAACTCGATTTTGGACGGCTCAACCGTAAACTGACGGACGTCCGGGACGGTCCTGACCCAGAGAAGCCAAGCAGCGATGATGAGCAGCAAACATCCCGCCGCGGCTGCCAACATCGCAAGCTTTTCGCGTTTGTTTCGGTTATGATTTTCTTCGTCAGGCTTCTTTCGGTCCTCAGCGTAGTCGCGTATTGCTGTTTGGAAATCTGCAACTGTCTGGAAGCGATCGCGTGAACGGATCTGAAGTGCCTTCAGCAATTGAGTCTCTAAATTCTTCGGAACTTCTATACCCAGCTTGCTTGGGGGCAGAAGCGAATCGTTAGACAGTCGATCCAGCGAGTCCGGAGGTATCGCGCCTGTGATAACGAAATAAAGTGTTGCGCCAAGCGCATACACGTCCGTCCAATAGCCCTGCGTGCCATTCGTCCGGTACTGCTCCTCTGGTGAATACCCGCGCTTAAGAGCTAGAAATTCGCTGTGTGCCTGGGCGGCTATCTGGTGTTTTGCCGAGCCGAAGTCCAGAAGCTTAATTTGTCCTGACGTATTAATCAGGATGTTGTCCGGGCTGATATCTCGATGCAGCATGCCCGCCCCATGTACTTCACGTAATGCGTCCATGATGGGCATAATGAGCTCGATGGCGTCATAGTAGGGAACACGAGAATTGGGTTGCTGTGCAACATAGTCGTGAAGCGTAATGCCCTGTTCGTAGTCCATCACGAGGTACGAGGTTCCATTCTGTTCGAAGAACCTGATCACTGAAACCACGCCCGGATGTCTGAATTTGGCGAGCGCTTGGCCCTCTGCGAGGAACTTCGCGCGACCGTGCTCGAAAGATTGTTTGCTTTGGGTGTCAGTTACAACTACGGTCTGGCCATTGTGGCCGCGAACGCTGAATGCCCGCGGAAAATATTCTTTGATAGCCCGCTTACATTTAAGATTGCCGTCCCAGGCCAAATAAGTTATGCCAAAGCCGCCCGATCCCAGCACGCGGCCAAGAACATATTCCCCGTGTAACCGTGTTCCTGGAGGAAGAAAGAGCGGAGATTCCGTGGGCCTATCTTCCGCCCATCCACAGACAGAGCACACGGGACCTTCGCTTGGCTCCATGCACCCTGCACACCTGAATTGAGCGTCAACAATCATGATCTACAAACTCGTTAGCCATTAGGGCCGGCTACGCAGTGCCTTGAAGCGGCTGCGCTGCAAGATGTGCACTCTCGGCCGTAGTTGGCGAAACGAAAATGGCGATTGCTGAATAGTTGTCGCCTCGGCTTAAAGCTCGGGCCATAAGGCGTGACTCCGACCTTTTCAGCCATTCTTGAGGTGAAGCAGACGCTACTAAGTCCGCGAGCATTTCGGTTTCCAAAACAGACTCCCAGAACCCGTCTGTGCATAGCAGAAAGGCATCAACAGAAAACAGCGCTTGGGGCGACTCCAAAATCGCAGGGTGTACGGCCCCGGGTTGCCCAAGTGATCGCAGCAGGCGGTTACGGTCAGTGTGGCCCCGAATTCGATCGGGCGAAAGATCGCCTGCTTTCACCAGAGCTTGGGGTACGCTGTGATCTTCGGTTTGCATGACGAGGCCGCGCGGTTTAAACCAGTAGAGTCTCGAATCGCCTACATGGCCCCACAAAGCATTCCGTGAATCACTCAACAACGCGACCGCAGTACTACGCATATCAGCCAACGCGGGATTCTCTTTCTGACACGCAAGCATTGCATTGTGCGCCGCTATGAAATGTTGGTCAAGCGCGGCGTTTGAGACTTCCGGATTGTGTTTGAAAGAAGCGATAATCGCACTCGTTGCCGTTTTTGACGCGAGTTCTCCTCCGTTATGACCACCGAGACCATCGGCCACAACCCAACATGCGCTTTCACCAACTTCGTCCCACAAGCAAGAGTCTTCGTTCGCTTCGCGGCCGCCAGGCTCTGAAAGAACAGCAGTTTGGAAGTTACTCGCGCGCATAGTGACTGGACCTATTTCTGCTGAGCCGGCGTCTGAATTCCGGAACGCCTCATCGGAACACCATTGACGAGTTGGTTCGGTGGTGGTGTAAGAGTGATCTTCAACTCAGCATCCTCGATCTTCGACAGTGGGTGCTTTGGAAATATCGGCTTCAGAGTGTAGGTTGTAATGCGATCAAGTTGAAAACGCAACTCGCCTGCCGGACCGTCAAAAATCCTATTACCTCCCTGACTTAAAACAGTTACTCTTGACGCGCCCTTGACATTCCAACTGAATTCAGACAAGCCTGAAATTGCGGGTATGGAATTTGTTCCAGGACTTTGTTTATTTTCAGAAGCTGCCCTCTGCGGAGCATTGGTGCTCTGCGAGAGTATCGAGGGAGCCTGAACGTTTTTTCGCACGGAAGTGGAAGAGATTTTCTCGCTTTTCGAAAATCTGAAGCCATGGAAGTACAAGGTGTAACCTCCGAGACCAGCGATTCCGACAAGGGCCGCAATAACAAGCACCCAAATGTCACGTCTCCCCGGGATCGCATGATCCGGCGATTCATCAGAACGGCTCTGAAGTGCGAGAACCGTAATATTGTCCTGTCCCGGGTTGGTTTTTTCTAAAGCGCGCTGCACCAGAGCTTCGCAGCTTTTCGATGCATCCCTCTGCAGCGTTGCGGCTATCTCCTGGTCGGACAAAGCCCGATACAAGCCATCACTACATACAAGTGCACAGTCGCCCGGCTGAATGGGAAAGGGTCGAATATTGCGCTCGACTTTGGGGAGCTCTTCCAGTCCTAGATAGCTTGTCAAAGATGCGCGCTCAGGATGGTTCAATGCCAGCGTTTGAGTGATCTCTCCCTTCACAACTTGGTCATCGAGATCGGCTGCATAAATGTGGTCCGCCGTCAACGAGGTGAGCTGACCATCGCGATAAAAATATACACGGCTATCTCCAGCCGAAACCCAATACAACGATTGCTCATGCATGACTGCCGCAGCTAGCGTGGTGCCTAAGCCGTTCTCACTGTTGGCTTCACGCGCGAGTGTTGTGACAGCGTCATTAGCAGCGTTGATGGCACGTAAAAGCGCGTCCGATATAGGTTCGGCAGGATCTTTCAGCTGGTAAGCCTCCAAAAAGGTTTGAACCGCAGTTTGGCTCGCGGCGCTTCCATGTGCCAGGCCGCCCATGCCATCTGCGACTACGGCGACGACGCCGCCGTGCGAGATGAACGATGTATTTAGGGGATCGGAAAACCCGAATGAGTCCTGTTGCTCGGAGCGCGTCCCGATATGTTGGGCATTACCCGGTGAGAATCTCATTTTGGTCGAATCGCAGGCGAAGCTCGGTCTCACCCATTAAGAGACAATCTTCGTTGTCCAGTTTGTGCCGGCCTCGGACCGGAACTCCATTTACGTAGGTACTGTTCTTGGAATCAAGATCGTAGATTACGATGCAATTCTTGGATAATTCCATTTCCGCGTGCCTTTTCGAGATTCTTGGGTCATTTAGCACAACGTCGCAATCCTTCGCCCTTCCTATAACGAGTGTTTTCTTCAGTTGAAATTTGTAAACCCGCCCTTTATCTTTTCCAGCGACCACTGCCAATTGCATTGAAGTCCCTTTTCCAGCCGGTTGCTGCGACAAGTCAGTTACGGAAGCGGTCTTCGCGAGTCGGCTGCTTGGCTTCTCTGGAGTGGCAGGCTCTGGTGCTACGGCCCGTTGCCTCTTACGAAGTCGAAACCCTGCGAAAATTAAAACCACAAGGATAGCCAGACCCATCGAAATCCAGAGCCACGAGGGGAATTTCGACGACGAAACTGCTTGTGGTTGGTTAGGTGAGGAACGACGAGTTCGTTCGGGGGGCGGAGAACTTGATGGAACTACCTCCAAACTGCTTGTCAAGCTCCGGCCGTCCTGCGAAAACGTAATCTGCAAAGGGTAGCTTCGTCCATCCGCGGCACCGTGCGGGCAAGTTAAATCAAGTATGAGAATGCGGAGAATGGCGCGCTGTATTGACGCATAGACCTGCTCCAGGTTGCTGGCGCTAGCGTCTTGGTAGAGTCCGCCGGATAGCTCTGCAAACCTGCCGAGAACATCGAGGTATTGCCGCCGTTGCGCTCTTGGCAGCCGACTGTATCCGATCGCGTAAATCGGAATGTGACCGATCCGTAGATCGTGAACTACATCACCTGAAGTGATCGCGCTGCCTTCGTCCTTGCCATCGCTCATTAGAACCACAACACGACGGGGCGGCAAGCTGGGATCCACACGATGTTGGAATTCCATCGCATTCCTGACGGCCTGATAAAGGTGAGTTTGGGAGTCTCGCGGTGCCAGACTCATCACGGCTGAAGTAAGTTGCTGCTTATCCGCCGTGAAATCGTTGACCACAGAGTATTGATCACCGAACGTGCAGATCGCTGCGCGATCATTGGCTCTGAGACTCCCGATCCACTTATTCATGGCAGCTTGCATTAAGCCGAAATCGGATCTGGAGATCGATCTCGAGATGTCAACCAGGAATGCGTAAGCAACTCCTTGTTCGCTGGTCTCGAACTGTCTCACACGAGTGACAGTCAGTGGGTTCGTCCCCAGATGCCCAGAGAAGTTGGCCGGAGCCACATTGGATGGAACCTGGCCATCTGCGTCGACAACGTCCACAAAGGCAGTAATCTCTGATGCCTTCGGGTAAGCCTGACTGACGACGAAACGTTGAACCTCAGTCGAAAATGGTGACGAATGTCCGGCAAGTAAACAGGCCGCGATCAGGAACCGGCAAATCATGCCCATCGGAAATTTGGAGCTCCCCATTCGCCCAGAAAAGGGACGAACAGTAAGGTCGACTTACCCAGTCTGATTTCGTCGAAGGGTCGCAGTTCAACCGGAGCGTAGACCGGTTGCCGGTTGTGATAGGCCAGCCCTTGTGCAATTCCAGGAAAGATCGTGTATTTGTTCGACTCCGGATCATAGCTAACGAAAGCGTGATTCTCGCGGGAGATGGTCTCGTCTGCTTCAATGGAAATCATCATGGTATTCGAGCGACCGATTGAATTGTTCCCGGCATGTAATCGGTAGTCCCTACCACGTACCCCGATCGGGCCGTCAATGCACACCAGCCAGCCTACGGGAGGGTTTATGCCAATTCTGTCGGTAAAGAAGCCCTGAGTCGGTCGGTCGTGCTCTCCCGGCGCAGCGGGCTGGTCTTTCGGTACCGTGTGGACTTCCTCGCTAGACCCTCTTGAGTGGGTGGGTTGGGTTCCACCGATATCTAGGCCTGGCACTCCGCAATACGGGCATGAGGTGTGCTTGGCTGGGTCGTATAAGTGACCTTTATTACAACGTTGTAAAGCCAATTAGAATACCTCCTGAACAGGGTAGGTGGATAGCAGGGAATCATACATCAAGTAAGCAGCAGGAGCAAGTCTTGAAAGCACTCAAGAACCACAAAACGTCAATTCGCACATCGAGATGATGGAGCGAGTCGCCTATTTGGCTAAGCATGTCGCGGGCCAAAACGGAGACGGTAAAATGCGCCTCTTGAGCGGGGATGCTTGTCGCCCCAACAGAAGGATTTCTTCAGGAAAGATTTTCTTTCGGGGTTATCCGGCAGATATTCCCAATGCGATTTTTATCCAGAAAGATAATCGAGTTGTCGAATCTGCGAGGCGGAGACGTTCAGCCGCACTAGTATCGAACAGGGACTCTAATGTGGGAAGACGAGTTGAGCCACAAATTATCGCCGATCCTGAGAAGTTGCTATACACGCCCCGCAGGTCATGAACGGCGTCCCATCCTCGTGCCGATTTGCGGACTTGCCTGAAACCTAACGAGAACTATCCATAACAGGACGAGGACCTGCAAAGCCATTTCGAAAGAAAGAACGGCGAACCATTGAAATGCCCGGGCCGCCAGGCACCTGATGGTGAAGTGAACAACAACTCGGACGTTAGAGGAGCGACCGATTGTCTCACAGATGCCGAAGGAACTCTCGGCGTTCGAGACTGGCGAACAGTTGCGACTTACGGCCCCTTAATGTCCTTTTCAATCTTTTGCGCATCGAGATCGTCCTGGAACACGGCCTCAGCGCCGAGGTTTGGATCCGATAGCGATGGATCTCGCTTCTTCGCCTGGCCGACAGCTATCAGCCACTGCTTTCCCTTTGCGTCGGAACCGGCGTCAACGATGCCTCCCGTTTCATTCTTTCCTATGGCGACCAGCCCGCCAGTTCGGGGCTCACCGCGAAGGGCGACCGGCATGTGCAGATCAGTCAATTGCGGATGGGAAGCGCCGAGCTGCTTCCGGGTCTCCTCGCTCATTCCGAAAATATGGACGTCATCCTGGTTCATCCGGACTTGGTCGTCTTCGTTTGCCTCCGAGTGGGCATCCGGCACCGTTAGCCCAATGAGCAAGACGCCCGGCACATCCTTAGGATCCTTATCGTCGATGTTCGTCAGATTAGTGGTGACGAAGACTTCCGGAGGCCTACCATTGACCTGGAGAGTCACTACTCTCCCGCCGAGCTTCGAGTGGGCGATGTAGGAGTTCCACGCTTCGATAACGTTGTTGTATCTGCTTCGGTACATCGTTTCCGCAGTCTCGTCGAGTGCTGTCGCAAGGCCTTGCAACGCGTCAGGGGTGATGTTTGCCGTATTCGGGTCCGCCTCGATTTTTTGAATCCAACCAAGCTCCAACTGGAGATATCCCTTGCGGAGAGACGCTAATTGCGATCTACGGAAGATCTCGACCTGTTCTTCAACCGCCTTCGTTGGCGCCTGATCTTCCTTCTCGATCGCCTCTTTGAGACCGTCCTTCCCGAAATCCTCAAGAAAATCAGATGCCTTGTCATTCCCCTGATTGACAATCGATTGCTGACTTGGTAATACGGCACCCTTGATTGCGTCAAGCATCACCTGCTCAAAAGCACCATACACAAATTGGATGGCTGTTTCCCCGATGACTTCGGCGAGAGCCCGTCCCCATGGGACGGGTGTTGGATCGATTTTGCCCTTTAAGTCTCTTATTGCGTCCTCGGTCGCGTCTCTCTCGGTCTGACCGAGGAACTGGTACTTAGTAAGAACGATAAGCTCGTTCTGAGTTACTACGCTGGGATCAACCGGCGTAGGCTGAGGACCGCCGCACGGCGTTGTAAACTGTGTTGCTGCATGGACGCTTCCGGCTACCGCTTCCACAACGTGGCTGCCGTCCTTCAGCTTCGCCGGGACGCTTCCGGTGAGGGCGCCGTTCGCATTGACGAGTGCGGAATTCCCCCCAGCACCATCGACGAGCAAATTAACGAACCCGGGTGGGAAACCAGTGCCAGACACGATTACCTTGTCTGCCTGTTCCGCCGTCCCGCACTGCGCGGCTAATGTTGCATTCTGCGGCGGTGGAGGCGTAGGGGGCCCAGGAGGTTTATTTTGGAGTTGCTCGTCGAGCGCAGCAAGAGTTTTGCGCCCCGCCTCGAACCCTCCGGGTGGAATACCGTGCTTGCCCTGGAATGAGGCTACCGCATTTGTAGTTTCCTGGCCCCAGTTGCCGTCTGCCCCGTAATTCGGAAGTCTCTCGCCGACATCGAGGAGCGCCTGCTGAAACCTCTGCACGGGACCGCCCAGACCATTGTCTTGAGCGGTCAATGGGGGATTGTTATGAACGGCATCATTGAGGCGCGGGTCATTCTTGAGGTCGTCCGAAAGCAGACACAAGTCATCAAATACGGCACGGGGATCCTTGGCGGGCGGCTGCGTCGTGCAGCCGCCTGAAGTTGGCACCGGAGCGGGTGGCCCTGCGTTAACGACTGGAGCTGAAGTCGGTCCCACGCCAGCCCCGGTTTCGCCGGAACTTTGCCTTCGCACTTCCGTAAATTCTGGCGTGGTTGTGGCCAACGGCTCACGATATTTCGAGCGATCTGCCCCGTGTGCTGTAGCGCGTGCCGCACAGTCGTTGCACTCGTCGATCTGGCCGCCACAAGCGCATTGCCGCTGGATGCCTCCCAGCGAATCGAGATCGGCGCGCCGGCTGATCTCGCGGGCGACGCGTTCCGCTTCCTTCTCAGACGCATCCTCCGGATCGCCCAAAACTAACTTACGTTCAACCGCCGCGCCACTCTCCTGGACCACATGCGTTAGCTCGTGGGCGAGCAGTTCTTTGCCAGTCGAAGTCCCGGGGCGATATGTTCCGTGGCGAAAGAAGATGTCGTGCCCGGTAGTAAAAGCTATGGCATTCACATCGTGATTGAGCGCGTCGGCGTTGGAATCGGTATGGATTCGGACACCGTCGAAATCGGCTCCAAAGAAGGTCTCCATTTCCGCCCGTGTCCCGTTATCCAGACCGTTCCCACCGCCCCGCTCCCGTTCTATGATGGCCTCGACTTCCGGCGTAGGCTTCATATCTCCACTTCGCTCCCGAGCCGGCGCAAGTACTCGCTTGAGATACTGATTGCCGTACCTACGCTGCAATCCGAGAAGGTACTGGGCCATTGAGGGTTGATGCGTAAAGCTACCGCTCAAATTTGCGGGGCTATCGTTTTCACTCCAGGTTCGCTTCTGGCTTGCGAAAATACAGCGCTCAGGCCCACGGGCTAATTGGGCCGTCTTTAAGAATACCGGTTGTGAAGGCATCCTGGCCTTGCTAGGTGCAATCTCGGCAGAATACTTCATCCCAGTACCCGCTACTCAAATCTTGCCGCGACAAGCCAGATTTCGGATTCTCCAGTGGCGTGTATGGAAACCGTAAGAGCGTGAAATTCATCGAGCTCGCGCCGGGCCGGAAACTTCTGATCGAATACAGAATTGCGAAGTTCTTCCCTGAAGAGTTGCGTGCTCTCGCCCTTTCGTTCCTGTGGATTCCAGCCGGTCCGGAGCAATTCGACGTGTACCTCTCGTCTAGTGCTTCCGGCAATACGGAATTCATGAATGCGCGTTGCGCCGGCGGGAACCGGGATTGCCATGGTTCCCCTCGCTCCTCGTCCATCGCAATGTGCAAATTCCACATCCAGACTAAAATCTCCTTCGCCAGCCTGTGGCCACCGAACCGTCCTCGGCTTCAGTCTTTCGGGTCTGAACGGCAGCCGGACCCATCCTCTCGTCCCGATCACCGCTCGCAGATCGGTAGACAGCTTTTCAAGTGTGACCGAGCCGTCGGGCAAGCTGAACGTTTCCGGCTTTAGTTTCTCCCATAGCTCCCGACCCAATTTTGGTTCTGTGACGGACCCATCTGCCAAGTGTTTGGTATGGACGCTGTTGGGCGCGATCAGAGCTCCGGCCGACTGGCGTGCTGAGTGGTCCACTCGTGTGATGTTTCCCTCGGCATCCATGTGGCAAATAGCAAGCAACACACCGGTGCCGACTTCTTCTGGCGAGTGGACAAACTTTACTTGGGTAGACTCCACAACCCGGTTATATCCTTGAACGCCCATGCCGGCCGACCCTCGGTCCTCGAATTGATCGCCCGTGGTTTCAAATTTCTCCTCGTAAGCCAGCACGACATGAATCTGGGGGTGTCGTTCGGCTGTTCTGATCTCGCGCGTGACAGGCTCAAGTAGCTCAAGCTCGCGGCCTTCTCGATCAAGCGCGAAACCCTTCTCAACCGTAATCTCCCGGTTGGTGTTGTTTACGTGCAGACCCGACACTACGCCCCAGGAATGAAGCTCGCGGTTATGAACCCGCCGCATCAAAATGTGATACTTTTGCTCGTCTAGGAAGTCCTGCTCGACCAGGAACTGATGATTGAAATAGTGCAGGCGTTTTGACATCAGTCTTCTCCTTTACTGGCTTCAAGTCAGTTGGGCGGTGCTAGCACCGTATCCACGCCAATGGTTGAATGAATTCCCACTCGAAGCCGGGGAAAAATCACGGTTACTTTGTACCACGCATGAGCGGGCTTCTCCCGCTCGATCACGTCCCTCGCCAAACGAGATTGTTGTTCGACGAAGGCTCGGTCCTGGTGAGTAAATGCAAGCGTTACCTGAAACAGAAACGGCGGTCCGCCGCCCAGGTACGTGTCGTCTCCCACGGTTGAGTGGGCCCGTATTTGAAAACCGGGCAAGTCCGTATCAGATACAGACGGGAGAGCGTCTAGTTGCAACCTAAGCACTTCCTCGAGATAAGCCCTAGTCCCCCGAATCCGGTATAGACTGGCCATTCGAGCGAGCAGCCTCCGTCGCTTTTGCGGGTTCAAGCCTGCCTGAAAGCTGAGCGCTATCCAACCGGCCAGCCAGTTTAGGAAGCCCTCGGGCGTACTTTGTGGATCAAATAGAAGCGGGATGCGGTCAACCTGTTCGTCCAGGGAAGTGAATTCTTCTTCACCGTCCAGAAGGACCCGCTCGAACGCCCTCAGAAAAACTCCGAGGAAGTGGCTCGGGAGCCGCTGGCCCTGGATCGGTATGCCTTCTCGATAGATGGCGGGCAGATGTTCGATGAGCTGGTTCATTGAATTCCTCAGGGACTGTCATGAGGCCGCGTTTCCCACCCGGAAGTAAACACAATTTGACTCTCTTCGAAATTGGCGCGAACAAGTTCGTTCGGTTCGAGCTCGATAGCCTCCAACTCGCCTAGGCGGTTCCGACGTACGCGGTCAGAAGCAGCGGGATCGACAATCAGTTCATCCTGCAGTTTCCCTGCCCGCGAGATTCTCGCAACGGATCCCACTCCGGGAACTTTGGCGATTACCTCGTAGATTTCCGAAACATAGACATTCCGTCCGAAAGCCCATCCTCGACCCTCGAAGCCACCTCGTAAAGGATCGAAAAAGGCATGAATTGTCTCGAGCACAGACTCGCGAACTTTTTCATTCGGCACATGGCGCTCAGGAGTTACAGAGACTTGCACAGCGACGCGCAGATACCTTGGCAATACAACGTGCACGCGAGTCGCCAGAAGACGCGCAGGTTCAAGCGCACGCTTCAGGCTTCGAAGGAGAGCCTCCGTATCAGCTTCCACCGGATCAGGAACGATGACAATGCTGACGTGTCCAGGGGCATCAGTTGAGCTTGGCTTACGACCTATTTCGAGATTGCGCCGTGGAAGGCACTTGGCTCGGGCTATGCTGACAGGGGCGTCCGGCCCAAGTTGCGCGTTCATTTCAAGAGCCAGAGATTCGAAATCTTCCGCCGAGACTGCTCGGTGGACCCTTCGCAAATCGAGGAGTGTGTCTCGTATGTCTTTTCCGGTGTCTAAGCCGGGTTGCCAGTCGGGGCCATTGATCAGCTTTAGAAATGAGCGGATATTGGCATCGCTAATTTGGTTGATGCGATACAGGAAACTTTCGCAATAGTAAGCGAACAATTCGATCAGCGTTATCCCTGGATCGGAGACGTTGTGATTGGTCCAACCTGGTGAGAAGGTAGGAATCAGCAGATGACCCTCGTCGGTTAGGTCTTTCCAAGACCGGTCATCGAGTTCTGGCAGCTTGAGTGGCACCTTAGATCTCCGAAGTCGCAGTCACTTGTGGTTCTGCCGGAAAAAGGAGAAATTGGCGCTGCTTAACTACACCGGGGCGCGCTTCCAGGGTGATGATTTGAAGTTCTCGGACGTGATCGACGCCAGGTATTTGCTCGATCAGAGCGAAAAGATCTGAACGAGTTGGTAGCTGGCCGAATTGCCAGCCATTTCCATCCCGGTTTCCCGTCACCGGATGCAGAAACTGTTTGATGGCCAGCGCAACGGCCAATTCCGCACTACTCGCTGTCGCATCAGATATGATCGCAATCTCAGTTTCAACCTTTATCAACAGATATTCCGGACCTGCGATCACTAAATCGATCTCCGAAGGCCGATGTGCGTCCATGAAGTTCCTCACTCGATCGATCAGCTCAACGCTCGGCATCGGGGGGATGGGTTGCGTGCTCGAATCCTCTCCCTCCGCCACAGCTGGCGCGATGATGACGCTGACTACGCCCGGACGCCATGCTGCCGGATCAGATCCTTTGGAGACGTCAAAGGTCGGCAGGCATCTCGCGCGTGCAACTTCGGGGGACGCCAGCAAAGCTAGATCCTCATAATCCTGCGCCGTAACAGCCCGCCACAGATGGCGGATCTCGCGCGGTGCGCGGCGAAGCATGGCGGCGTAGGTCTCCTGGTCCGCTCCTCCTGACGCGGGCTCGACATTGGTAACGCTATTGACGTATGCAATCGCCGTTTTAAGGCTGGTTATTGTGTTTGGTTTGCGATTTCCAACCGCTCCGCCACCGATCCGGTATTGCGCCATACGGACGTTTTGATTCAGCGGGGGCGGAATACGCCCGGTTACGCCATCGCCAAACGCGATTTTTCCGCTCTCACGGTCAATGGTGTAGTGACGATCTTTCTCCGTCGAAAATTTGAAATTAGGCACTTCATGCCAGCGAATCCAAACTTGACTGGTAGGGCCCTCAGATGGTTCGGGCGTCCGGATCGCATCGGTTCCCTCCTCGAGTAAAATCGCGCTTTTCTCGCGGGCAGAGGGCGCAGTTGGCTCACGAATCTCTAATTGCTGCCCTTGAAGGACCGGAGATCTTGTCGTAGTAAAACTCTGCTCGGCGGTACCGTTGCTACCACCGAGAATTTCCGGTGGGAGTGTCATCGCATGTGATGCTATCGTCGTGTTTAGGACAACCCGCCGCACGCGCGGCTTGTAGTCGGTCTTCTCCCGGAAAAGGACTCTTAACCAGCTCATCGTTTTTCCGAATTCCTGCTTTACTGCGAAATCGCGCGGCGCAAGGAATCTCAGAATTCCCGAGCGAGTGAACCCATCGGTACCGTCAAGTACTGTCCATTTCTGCCAAGAAGTGCCGTTCCAATATTGCCAATTGAGGACTGGCTTTGCCCCTGAAGATTCATAAAGCGCACCCTCGCGCGATGGGCTTGCAAGGCTGACATAGATGCTCATCGAGCGATCTGAGAATCCATTTCGGTCGACGAACCCGAGATAAAACCACACGCCGACCTCAGCCAATTGCTGGAACAGGGGAACGGGTCTGGCGCGCGTGTCGACTCGTGCGTACTGAAAATCGTTGTAAGCGAGCAAAACGGAGTCAGCCGCAGTGGTGTTCAGATTGTAATCGATCGTCGCAGAACCGATACACGGAGGGGCAGGCGGAGAGGGAAGCCGCGCTCCGGGTTCTGCTGCCGCCTCCAAGCGCGGATCGCGTCCATAATCTCCAGCAACAATTCGTGAGCGAAGCCAGAAATTATTCGCGCCTCCCAGGGTGATGGGTTTCACGGCACTTGGCACGCGAAAACTGAGCGTTCCCGAATGGGTGAGGGCCTTTGTCATGTCGGAGAACCCAGTCACGTCATCGTGCACCTCGCGGCCGGACTCGGATGTGCCAAGCGCGATCCAGGACTTGCCGTCTCCGAGTTCCCATAACAGCTTCACTCCATAGCCATGAACGGGCGGCAACCGCATTTCCGGTGTGGCATGTTCCGGGTTCGCCAAATTGAATTGGACGGTCACGAAAGCATCTGGCAAAGAGAAGGCTTCGCGGCATGCGAGATAAAAGGTATCTCCGAATTTTGGGCGCTCCCCAAAAGGAAAAAAATCCTTCGTAATATCGAGAGTGGTCTGGTTAAATAACGCCACGTCCGGCAAAAGAGTGTGCCGGGCGAACTCGGTGGTAATTTCTGCTCCTTCTAGAGAAGGAATGCTGGACGGCCCCAGGCGGCCTGGTCCCACACCGAATGGAACCATCAGGCGGCATACCAGCCATTGTCCTTTGACGCCATCAACTGTGGTGACGGGAACCTCGGGCAAACTTCGGAAGATAACTGCACCGCTCTTGCTGAGGCGATCCGTATCGTCCTCCGCCGGAGTGATTGGAATGCTGTCCTGCACCCGTTTTACTTCCCACTGGAACCATGGCACCCTGCTTGGCTGCTCTTGAGATAAAAGGCGCAAATTCAGACGCAATTCCTTTAATGCCGGAACGGGGAGGGCCAGGTTGAGATCGACATAGAAAAGATGCTCGATTGGAACGACTGCCTCGAATACCGGAACCCCATTCGCTACGGAGCCCTTCAAAATCGCCGAATAATCGCTAAAGCTATCTTTCGTTCCATCCTTCGCTCCGAGGAACTCCAAGCTGGCGGACGTTACCACGAGTTCCCGTTCAGTCTCGAACACTACGGGGCCCGTATCGCGCTTTTCGGGTTTGGCGGCCACCTGCGTTCGCGCAGGAACTGTGACGTGACCATCATGTTGCGCGGCGAGATAGAACGTGAGCGGCACCCGCGCCGCCTGGGCCGGGCGCACGGCAATACCTTGCATATCTAAGAACGCGAGAAGATTCTTGCGGGGAGCCCGATTCAAGCGATCAATTACAGTCCCGCACATGTTTGCGAATATCTGGATCAAAGCCTCGCCTGAATCGCCTAGGATAGAACTCTGCGGCCAGCCTCCAGGGATAGATCGCGCCAAAAGACCGCGTACCTCCGCTACAAATTGGTCCGGCGTTCGATGGTCAACCTTGGGCGGGCTCTCCGTCATGCAGTCGCTGACCAGTCCAGATAAAACGGAAAGACCATGTTAAAGACATTATTGGTAGTGCGAACGCGGTATTGTATGTTGATCAGCAACACTTCTCCACGTCCTTTCGTCTCTGTATTGACTGACAGAACATCGATGCGCGGCTCCCAAAGGATCAGCGCGCGCTCAACCCGTTGGGTCACTTGCTCGCGGGTCCGAGCGTCGTTTACAGAAAATACGAGATCGTGAATTCCACATCCGAAGTCGGGCCGCAGCATTCGCTCACCCGGCGCGGTGGCGAGAATGATCCAGATCGCCTGTTCGACGCTCTGATCGTCCGCCGACATGCAGATTCCTTCGCCGGGCTTCAAAGAGACAGGAAAATTCCAACCTCGCCCGAGGAAATCTACATTCATGGCTGCGTTTCCCAGATCCTGTCCTCCTTACGAATTGATATTCACGATCGCGCCATTAATATTGAGAGTGGCCTGCGCGCTCACATCCATCGTCGAATTCGCCGTGATCTTGACGTCATCTTGAGATGCGATCTCAATACCTACTCCCTGGAGCTTCATGCGCCCATTGCAGGTAATCGTGATTGAGTTGTCCGAGCTTTTCAAGGTGATCGAGTTCGATTGAGTTTTATCGATGACCTCGATCTTCTCGTCTCCGTCTGTATCGTCCAGACGGACTATATGACCGCTGCGCGACTTGATTACCCGAATATTATTTTTCCCATCATCATTCGTCGTTGGCGGCTTGTCCTGGCCATTCCACAACGAGCCCAGCACGTAGGGAAACCGCATATCTCCATGCTCGAAAGCAATCAAGACTTCATCACCAACTTCTGGCAGGAAATAAGCCCCCCGGCCCCCTCCGGCCATTGGAGTCCCAACTCGCGCCCACCAGCTTTCCTGGTCATCTGACAACCAAGGAAGCTTCACCCTGATCCGGCCCATTCCGTTGTCATCCTTGTTGTTGGTTACAATGCCGACTGCCACTCCGTACACCTTGCCAGATTCGTGCTCGTTGTGCGGCGCAACAAGGTCCACTAGACTTTGGCTCATTTCGACACCGCATTCCTTTTCACAGTGAAGCTTGTTGAGTAACCGGCATTGCCAATGGTGTGTGTCGCCTCATTTACGAAGTAGTCGCCACTAAAACGGGGGCCGAGTCCAGACAACGTGACTCGACTGCCGGACTTCAAATCCGGAACACCGATCGTCGCTGCCGTTCCGCTAACCAATTTCATTGCATTCTGGTTGTAGATCGCGCTTGCGCGCTGATCAGCTTCCGCTTGCGTCGCGACCGGCAAATTGACTTGCACATGAGTCCTGGATTTGTGGAGCTTCTCCGACACCTGAGCACTCGTGGTACTGCCCATGTTCGCGTCTTCGCTTCCCTTTCCGGCACGGCCGATGATCTCCTGCTTCGTAGCAGGATTCCAACCGCGCACGATGACTTGCTGCATTTGCGACAGGGCGCTCATATCGGGGGCGAAGCTCTTCAGCGGTAGCGTATCGGGTCCGCCTAGCTCCGCTTGCGCATATCCCCACACAAACTTGAAGACCTTAGCCTCAGTTTGCTGAATTCTGCGGAAGATTAAGGTCTTCCCTTTGATCAGCACTTCGTAATGAATGCGGGCGGCGCGTTGCTTCACGAATTCCCAGTCGGTCTGGTTCGCCTGCATCAGGTATTCGAACTGCTCCCCAGTCTCATCGCATTGAGGCTCCAGTCCGGCGTCGCTGGCGATCTTCTGAACGATTTCTTTGTCGGTCATCTTTTGAAAGGCCGTGGCCTTCTTGTCGCCATGTAAACGGTGGAGAAGGGTATGACCGTTGACTGTAACAGTGGGAACTCCAGAGTCTGGGAATGTGAGGCTGAGTCCGGTAATCTCTCCTTCCATAAGCACTTGGAGTTCGCCGGTACTGCCATAGCCCATCGCGATCTTTACGGAGTTTCCCTCCATAAAGAGATCCGCATCCTTCGTGTGTGTCCAGCGCATTGTTGGATATGGATTCGCAAGGGTCATATTGAAGGTGTCCATCGTGTCGGGCTTACTGACAACCGACACTTGCTCGATGTTTACGGAAACATCGGCTTCCAGTTCTCGATTGTTGACTTGAACCTGGAATGCGGGCGCGAAATAGTTAGGCATGCTTCACCTCACCTGAAGAATTCAATGCGGGGATGATCAAGCGCTGCCCGGGAGTAAGAGTCAGCGGGTTGTCAAGCCGGTTGACATCGGCGATTGGTCTCCATTTGCGTGCATCTCCATATTCCTGGTATGCAATGTCACTCAGCCGGTCGCCTGCTTGTACTACGCGCGTCTTGCGGTGGTCAGAGGATTGTTTCGGCCTCTGCTGGATCGATATGGTCACATCGATATATTCTTTGAACGTCACACTCAACGTGGCGCGAGCAGGCGTGCCGTCGGGTTGGAACAGCGTGAACCTGCCGCTCACGTGATCCAGCACCCCACGAAAACTGAAAGAACCCCAGCTCACGTCACAAATCGGGGGTACGTGCGTGCTTGGATCAATTAACAGGAGGTTATACACTTGGTCTGTATAGGCGCTCACGTCTTCCTGCTCTTCGTAGGTATCGAAAAATAGCTCCATGCTTAACGTGCGGGAATTGCCGTGCACGTATTGAAGAATGGGCGCCTTGAGCCCCGGAATAGCAGCTTCAGCGATTTGGTTCGCCTTTTCAACCGTGTAATTCGTCGGGTTGAAGAGTACAGAAAAGCTCTGGCCGCCTTCCGGTGAGATCGACGCGTATTGGAATTCCACCGCTATAGCCCCCTTCGCTCGCGCTCGCTTGCTAGTCGGCGAACGAGCAACTGATACACCTGATCCGCGAGCTTGGGGACATCTATTTGAGCCATTGCTGCTCGTTCGGCTTGCGCGCGATCCGTTCCCGCGTACGATGTAGTCACGGGCTCGCTGTCGGTTGCCTGCGGAGATGCTGCAGAAGAAAGCTGGGCGGAAGCGCTGGCGGGTAAGGCCGCGGGCGATCGGTGCAGGAACATCCCGGGATAGTGAGAGCTGCCGGTTGATGACCCAACCTGGCGCTGCGCGATATTTGTGATCGACGGGGCGCTGCTTAAGGAAGCTAAACGTTCGGGTGTTGGGAAATTCCCAAATTTGGGACTGCTACTCCGGGAAAGACCAGAATGGCGCTGAAGGAATATCGCGGGGTGCTGGGAGCTGACACGCGATGACTCAAACTGACCTTGTCCAAACGCAGCCACAGGCAAGGCGGCAGTGGTACCCGGCATGGGCAAAGCGCGAATCCTTGAGGGCGAATTCAGGGCCTGCGGGAGGATCGCAGTTCCTTCATAGCTGCCGAATAACGAGGAAGGCTGACGGTTCGCAACGGGCCCCGCGACTGGAACTTGCCTTCGCAAGAACGTCGCAACGGCGTTTTGCTCTGCCGCTCTCTGGATCAAGTTCATGTGGCGAGATCCGGCCATCTGCGCCGTGGGACTTAAATGAACTTGTAAAAGGCGCTTTGGAACGCTGTAACTGTGCTGCGCCCTGCTCAGCCACATCGTGTTAATGCTTCGATTGTGGGACGGCAGGAATGGGGTAATTGGCGGGTACGGCTGGGGAGGCGAATCAATTGGCGTTAATTCGGCGCTTGCGGAGTACTGGCGTTCACCGGTGCTGGTTTCGCGCGCCTTAACGCCGAACGTCTCATTTACGCTTGAGGCGATCGAAGCAATGTCCGGCGACTTTGCATTAAGGGATTCGGACCGTCGCGTTTCAGTTGAGCTGGCCGTCTCCATGGAGGATGAGAATTTTTGGGTATTCCCGGGATGGGCCGCACTGCCTTCCAACTCTGATTGGGGCGGTCGAGCGGCCTTGGAAACCCGAAAAATTGGGGGTCCCAGGATTTGCGCGTGACCCGGCTGCACCGTTGTCGTTTCCACACGGTCTGCATCCGTGAGTTTCGTGAAATCTGTCGCGGCGGCCGCACCAGTGCGGTCCAGGAAATGGGTCTCGGAGAAGGGCGCTAGCACTTCTTCCTTGAGCAATGGCTGCACTTCCTCGGGCGATGGCTGGCTGCGCTCGTCACGTGAAGCCGGCTTCGTGTGTACCTGTGCGGGAATTTCTTGAGCCCATCGCGCTACGCTGCTTCCCGAAGCTGGCGCACTCCCAGGAAAACTATCTGCGCGCGCAGGTGCAGCGAACGAAATAGACGATTCTTGTGAGCTTGCAACGGATTTCTGCAGAGCTTGCTCGGGAGCTAAAGTCGAATGTACCGCCGTCACCGGCTCCCTAGTGTTCCCAGTGTTCTCCTGGTTCGCAGAACGCATCAGAGGTGTACCTGCCGTGCGGAAAAACTCTTCCGTAATCGACGGGTCTTTCGTCACGTTCGGTTGAACTATCGCCAGCTCCTTGCGATGCTCCGGCTCAACGTGTCTGCCCAAAATTTGCGTGCCGGACACTTTCGACGGAAGGGATTTGCATGCTGATAGAAAGGGCACTGCTCCGAACCTTTTGTGCCGTTCGAGGACGCTGCCCGGGGCTTGCTCGAAGATGCTCCTACGCATTAAGTTGGTGCGCTGAAATGAGGCGTGTTCCAGCATTGCAACTGCGCGGTCGTACAAAATGCTACCAGCCGTATTCGGATGAAGCATGTCGGATGCTTTGCTCCCCGGCACTATTAATCCGGGTGCATTATCCCGCGTACCACCGACTGGTTTGGAATCTTTAACCGCTAAGCGCGAAATTCCTGGATCCTGGACTTTGGGTTCGATCGCGGGCCGTGCTTCCGAAGCCGAATCAGTCGCTGTAAGTCCCGGAACGCCTAACTCCGGACCGGACGGCTCTGCTCGAGACTCAGTCGTGTGTGCACGGGGGTTAAGCTTTAGCTGTCGATGACTAACCTGATCTTGCTGGACGCGGTGTCGTTGAAGAACCGGCGGGAGCTGAATTGGTAGCGGAGGGCGAGTCAGAATCTGCTGCTTACCCGCGGTTTCGCTCGCGATCGCGTGCGCGCCAGGAGAAACTACATCGCTTGGTTTCTGCTTGCTAGCGCTATTAGCCTCGTTCGTATCTGTTCTGCGACTTGATCGGGGAACAATCTCACGGGACGGTTCTGCTGCAGACTCACTGGCGTGTGCGCGAGGGTTGAGCGCTAACTGTGGATGAATAGCGTGATCTTGCCGGGCGCGGCGTCGGTGAAGTATTGGCGGAACCTGAATTGTCAGCGGAGGGCGAGTCAGAATCTGCCGTTTGCCAGCGGTTTCGCTCGAGATGTCCTCGCCAGGAGAAACTAGATTGCTTGGTTTCTGCTTGCTAGCGCTATCAGCCTCCTTCGGATCTGTTCTGCGATTGGAAAGCGACTTTGAAAGAACGGGATGTGGCGGCCGTTGCGAGCCTGCGCGGGACAGCTCATATGTCACTGAATGCACAGTTCGAGCAGCTCTGCTAACAGGAGACGGTTCCGGGGCCCCCTTATGTCCTGAGACCTCAATCTTTCGCACTGGAGAAGGATTGCGGGATACAGGCTCAGTGTTCCTCCTCAGAAAAGGTCTGGCGGGTTGGGATTCGGCGAGTGACTGTGAATCCATTAAGCGGTCCATCGGCGCGGATTGCAACCGGTGAGCCGAACGACTCAAATCCCCGAACTGATGAGCATCGCTGACAGACGGCGTCAATATTGTTTCTGCGCTGGTTGAATTATGATTCAGTCTGCGAGATCGAAACGGTGCAGGCGTCGCGCGGCTCTGGTGATCTGCGAACGGCCAAGAGTATACGGGTGAGTTCCAGCCGGTCCAAAAACCGGAGCCGGACTTCCAACGTCGCTGAAGCCAAGTGAGAAACCGCGCATGGCTCGCATGGAAACGTTGCGCTCTGTCCGCCGCCCCAGGCGCGCCCGGGACAGCCATCAAGCCTGGGGAATTGAAGTAGCGCTGGTGAATGCGCTCGCTGAGATCCAGTGTCGCTTCAGGCGTTCCATATGTCGCCCCGTTCTCCCCTGAATCACTCATGAGACCCGTGTGAAACCTTTGTGCGCCAACTCCAGGCTTTCGATTGCGACTTCATTACCAGTGCCGCGCAAGGGAGGACCGACCCACTTTACGGGATAGGCTTGTTCAAAATTCCACCGCGCTTCTTCCTCTCCGCCAGCATCGAGTAGGAGGACCGATATGTTCTTGCGATTCACCGTTCCTTGCACGACGTCCCAACACCAGTTGGAAAGCACTTGAGCATCGCTGAGCCCTTTTTTCAGAACTAGGTTCGACGTATACTTGGCGGGACCGGCGCGCTTGTGGGTATATCCATTGCGCCCTCCCTCGCGGTATTCCTGGAACTCGATTTCGACCTGCAGACCGTCAACCTCACTGAATCCACCAACCACCAAACCCTCAATTTCCACGGCAAAACGAAAGTTGAGATAAGGATCATTTCGCTGCCCGAGCGCCATCGAACCGCCAATCGAGGCTTGGACCTCGACCGAAGCGCTGAGCTCGAAACTTGCTTGAGCCGTAACGTCAACCTGAGCGCTGAAATCGGCTCCTGCGCTCGCTTGAGCGCTGATGTCAATCTCGGCGCCTCCACTGATGTCGCCACTTGCCACGCCTAGCTCTCCCTCTTTGCCGCATCGTTCAATCGCTCGTTGATGCGCGACGTTTCGGTCACCCAGCGTTGGCGTTCACGATGATCCATGGACATAATCTGCTCGTAAGGCCAGTGCAGATAATAGCCGATAAAGGCTACCTCCTCGTACAAGCGTTCCGAGGGGTAGCCTGCTACCCCCCCAGGCCGCTCATCTCCACTTCGAACTTCGCATCGCAGTGGGGACAACTTACAGAAGCGCGGCTGTGCCCGTTTTCGTTGACTTGGCGGTAGAAATCCTGCAGATAAGCGAGGTCGGCGGAAAAGAGGCTTTCAATCACCTTGGGATTCACGGCAGTGAGTTCTCCCAGCCGGCTGATCACTCGCGACAGCAGAATGATCACCAAATATCCGGGATTCGTTTGTACTCGAGGATCTTTCATGGGGGCGATCTCATCGTAGGCAGTCGCAAGGCGCATGACCCCTTCACGATGAAGATTACCTTCCGCGTCCAGATATCCTCGCGGCAGCACAAACGGGAACTCAGTCTGCATTGTCACGCCTTCGTAACGCCCTCGTGGGCAATCTCAAGCGTTTCAATCGCAACTTCATTACCCGTGGCGTTGAACGACGGCCCAGTCCACTTGCTCGGCCAGGCGTTTACAAAATTCCATCGAATCTTTTCTTCGCCCGATTCATTCATGAGCACGACAGAACCGTTCTTGCGCTCGGTTTTTCCCTCGATTGTCTTCTTGCGCCAATCCCAAAGCGAGTGATCGTCAGTAATACCCCACTTCAGGGTGATGTTGGAATACTTTACTTGGCCAGGAAGTTTCCGGGGTGTGAATACCTTTTCGTTCCCTTCGCGATACTCTATCGGATCCGAGGTTGCATCGACGCCGGAGCACTCCCGGAATCCATTACGGCTGATTCCATCGATCTCCAGCTTGAAGTTATATCCCCGATATGGATCGTGTCGATCTCCAGTTGGCATGTTAGTTTATGTGCTCCTTTTGAAAAGTCATTGCGGGTACACAGGCCCGGTGATGCTGATACCTTTCGCGCCGTGGATCAAACGAACGACCACGAACTCGTAAGGTATAGTCGGTGCCAAGCCGATTTCAGCCACTACTTGGCCCAGATCGCGATGCTCAGGAGTGTTTGTCTCGGCATCGCATTTTACGTAGAACGCTTCTTGAGGCGTGCGCCCCTTCAAAGCGCCCGCGAGGAATTGATCGTTGAAATAAGTAGTTAGCTCCCTTTCGATCCGCGGCCATAACTTAGGCGCATTTGGTTCGAAGGGAATGTCGGACATATTGGCTTGAACCCATCGCACTGCCGTCAGAAAAATGCGCCGTACGTTCACATACGTCCACGCCGGCTGCCCGCTCAGCGTGCGCGCGCCCCAGACTTTAATTCCGCTGCCGGGAAACGACCGCAGGCAGTTTATACGGTTCGGGTTGAGTTTATCCTGGTCGGCGTTCGTTAACTGTCGCTCCAAATCCCAGACACCGTGAAGAACCTCATTCGCAGGGGCTTTGTGGACCCCTATCGAATTGTCCGTGCGCGCGTACACGCCGGCGACGTGACCGCAGGGCGGCACGAGTTCTAGCCCGCCGTCAAAGCCGCTCACCTTAATCCAGGGATAGTAAATGGCTCCGTTCTTCCCATCGATTTCGCTCCACTGATGAGAGACCTGGTCATTGCTGTTACCGAGGCGGGAATCGAGGATGGCAAATCGGTCGCCCATGGTCTCGCAGTGATTGACCACAATTTGCTGCAACTCAAAGGCGGCATCGTTATCCTTCATGAGATCGGGCGCGCACACCAAATCGATGGAATCAAGCGATTCCATTGCGCTGAGCGCGTCAGTTAACGCATCGAAGCCGATCTCCTTAAGAGCAACCACAAAGCACTCTTGGCCTCCATTCTCAAAAAAACCGCGCACAGCGTAAGCTAGAAAGTCGCCCCGTTTCGGCTTGCCAACGTGATATTGAAATTGAGACCAGAGCGAAAGGAAGATAGGCGAATTCGGTCTGGGTGGCGGTCCCAAAGGCGGATCCTTCGGCAGTAACCCGAGAAATACCGGCACACCTGTCCAGAAATCGACTCCGACTGGTAAGCCGAATTCTCTTTCGAGGTAGACTCCCGGATGTTTTTGCCCGAAATAGCCGGCTCCCACGCGGATGGAGCTGCGACTACTTGTGCCGGCTCTTGCCATACGTGAATGCTTTCGTTATTGCGCTTGTGGGCCGGCCCACTGCTCTATGCGGAAGATCACGAACTCGGCAGGCCTGACGATAGCCACGCCGATTTCAGTAATCACACGGCCCAAGTCGCGTTCCTCAGGCGGATTCGTCTCGTCATCGCACTTGACGTAGAAGGCCTCTGCCGGCGTGCTTCCGAACAGCGCGCCGTCGCGCCACACAGTGGTTAAGAACGCGGTCACATTGCGCACTATCTTGGCCCAGAGCGTACGATCATTGGGCTCGAATACCACCCATTGCGTGCCTTGATCGATCGATTTACGCAAGAAGATTAGGAGGCGCCGAACATTGATGTATTTCAAATCCTCGTTCAAATCTCCGCCAATGGTTCTTGCGCCCCACACAGTGATATTCCCGTTGATTTTGCGAATGCAGTTTACGCCGTCGGGATTGAGACCGGCTTGCAGATTCTTGCTGATCTGCGTTTCGGTGGTTAATGCGCCTCGCACAACCTCGTTCGCAGGAGCTTTGTGAACGCCTCGTTCATGATCGACGCGCGCATAGATGCCCGCCATGTGACCGCTCGGGGCGACATAGATTTCTCCATCCTCCTTCAAACCTGTTAACTTCGAAGTCGTATCGAACACTTTGATCCATGGGAAATAGAGGGCGCCATAATCGGTATTACCCACAACTTTGATGTTGTCGACCGTCAGGTCGTCAGGCGTTTCAGGAGCATCGAGTACTGCGAATCGATCGGTCATGTTCTCGCAATGATCCACAATATTGGCCTGAACTACTTCGTCCACGATACCGGGTGCAGCCACGATCGAGATCTCATCGATGTGTTCGAGAGGGACCAGCGATAACGGGTCCTGCAGACCGACAAGATCGCGGTAACGCATCACATAACAGCGTGTTCCGCCGTTATTGAAGAAGCCAAACACGCCATGCGCCAGTTGATTTTGGCCGGGCGGAGGTGTTTCACCTACCGGGCCTGGGCCTGCGGCAGGAGCCGGTGCCGGGCGTGCGCCTGGGCCCGGAGGCGGTGCAGGAGCGGCAGCGGCTGCCAAACCATCGGTCGAGAAGCCGCCGAAATGCCGCGTGAAGTCGGCGAATGTGGTGCAAAGGACAGGCTGGCCGGGAGGCGCCATATCGCCTGCTGCCGTGTGCGCAGATGCGACCGCAAGCGCTTCCTGTGCATCGCGGAAATTCCGCAAGCCCTGAGGAGAGGTATCCCTTGGCCGCGCTGGCCTCACGCCCTCTTGGGCCAAATTATTGAATGCAGTTCTGGCCGCATCGAGCCGCGCATCCGGGAATGGAAAAGTCCATAGCCGGTAGCGCTTCGAGTTGGGATTCGCTTGGTCGTTGATTGTTGGATCAAAATCCGGATTGTCCTCCGCGACCTGGACTTGGTCCGGTACGACACCTACGAATGCAGCCGTACTGGTGCTCACTCCCACTATGGGCTTAATGGTTGAAGGTACTTCTTCGACATATACACCTGGTGACAGATATTCTGGCATTCCACTAGCTCCTTTTGCTCGATACTTAACGCTCGATATTTAAATAAAGTCTCCTGCTTCAACGCCGCCGCTTGCTCTTGTCATCGAACCGCAATATATCCGCGAGACTGCGCGGCTTCGCGTGTGACGGTGCTGGGGTTGAGGCAGCCTTGGGGTTAGCTACTACAGGCTGCGATTTCTTAGCTTTCGGGGGTGTAACCGGATGTACCGGCTCAGCAGCAGGAGCTTCCACGTCGCCTGCGCCCTCTCCGGTCTCTTCCTTAACCTCATCGCCACTTTCCACTTCTTCTCCGACGCCGGCCTCCACCCCAGGCTGCTCGGCATCTGGCAGATGCGAGGTCTTGCCTGCTCGCTTCACCGGTCGACCTGGTTCTGCCCCATCCGCCATCGTTATTCCTTCCTCCTCTTCAGCACCGAATCGGACTCCTGTCTAGTGCGGCTTGCTCGCACCGCGCTTCGCTGATGCGCCGCTAGCCACAACGTTCGCCGAACCCGTATGCGTATCCAGAGTAAAGTTCAACTCTTGTAACGCACCGCGTCCGACACTCACAACCTGCGATGCCGGTTGGAAGCCGCGCGCAATCACCAGAACTGTGCGGGTACCCGGCTCGATGCCGGTCAGCGCGTATTGCCCTTGAGCGTTGCTAAATACGCGTTCGCCACTGCCCTTCACTCGCACCTCAGCCATCAGCACGCCGTTCTCACGCCCCGCACCTGTAACCTTGCCTTTTACTGTCGTCGGACGCAACGCGAAGTCGACCCGAACCACTGTGCTGTTACCGTCCCCATCGCGAGAGACACTAGCAGTTTTCTGACCAGTCGAATAAGAGCTTCCCGGACCAGGTACTGAGACATTCAATCTGTAATTACCGGAGGGCAAATCAACGAAATAGAACAAACCATTTTTCTTGGTGACCGTCCTGTCCAACCGCTCTCGCATCCTTTCCCAGCTGTTTGCGTATTGAAGCGATGCATGGTTGACTTGGACCTTGAATTCCTGTGGCATGTCGATAATCGTCACGTCAACTCCTTCGAGTGGCTTTCCGGTCTCCTCGTCTGTGATTCGGCCCCCCAGAGCCACACGGTGACGTACAATTTGCCAAGCAATCATCGGGCCAGCTCGGAACTCGGGCGCAGCCTAATAGTACGATCGGAGACAAGTTCTTCCGTTTCGACCGGTTTGTCAGCGGCGACCCCGATTGTGACAGTGTAGTTCAACGCAGCCTTCGGTTTTCCACCGAGTGCCTGCCAAAACTCGCCCACGCTCTGCAGACGCCCTGGCTGGAGTGTGCTTGAGGGCAGAGGCGGCTCTTGCCCTATGAGGCTTCCTTGTAGGAGAACCTCAGGAATTGTGGGGTGACGCAGCAACACCTTCATAACCTCGCTGAGGAGCCGGTGTTCGTCGAAGGCGCGAGTCGTCGAGCTTTCACTGGCCCAAGCGGTTATGAAATACGAGCAATCCACTCGAACGGGAGCGCGCTGTTTCGTGGCTGTCCCATTCGGCTGTTGATTGACGATCCATTGACTGCTGCGAAGCTCCAGGTTTTCCCGAATGTCGTAAAGGAAAACATCGATGGCAGGCAACGTCACGGAAGCCGGCGGGAAATCACTGTCCGGAGCGGCAAAACTGAACGCGACCTGATCAACAATGCTTAGGGGCAGCTCGTTACGTAGGAGTTGTTCTACTGTTCGATCCAGATCGTCGATCATGAGAGGGCGTGTGTACTTTCCAAAGGGCTATCCGGATCCGTTTATTTAAAAGAGAAAACATCCGCAGACTTGTGCTTGCCTCTGGCCAAATGCAAGAGCACCGCCGGCTACCACTCCATCGAAATACGCCTGGGCCCAGAGCAGGCATTGCGCCTTTACTGACGCGCTCTCCGATGACGCCGCACATATTGCCAACATGTCAGCCAGGAACTGCATGTCACAGAACGTCTTACCGAAAGGATTGCAAGTCTGATAGCACTCATCATGTCTATCGCACGCACGTCCACCGGAGCTACTCGGAATTGCGAGTCCGAACTGCGTATCGGAACCGCCCGCTGGATTGTCTTTATTGATTCCTAGAAAGCTCGCGAGGCTTGCCGGCAAGCTACAGCCGTCATATTCAAAGGTCCAGCTTCCGCCTGAACAAGCGCGCTGTAATGCGGGTGGTGGTTTCTCAACTCCACGCGACGGCAACTCTTTTTTCCTGCGGCATTCTTCGCATTCACCCGAAGTAGTTTGGCCGCCACAAGCGCACCGCTGTAGCACCGGATTCGAAATTACTTGGCCGGAGCGGTTGCTTTTTTTGAGCCCGAGTACGCGCTGCACGTAACGGTTCCCATATTGACGTTGCAGATGAAGAAGTGAACGCTCTAGACGGCGGGGCTGCAAGCTTCTGCAATAGCTGGATGATGGAGCCTTTCTATCCAGAGAGCGAACGGCAGCCTCTTCATGGGGTTCGTGTCTATTGACGAGCCGTGTTTCGTCAGCTGGTCGATTGCCAAGTAGAGGTAAGCAGATTCGGTGTGTAATCGCCGGACGGCTTACGTCGTACTCTCGCATGTATCACTCCCTCGGCCATTTAGGCCTTGGTGCGAACGTTCGCACTCCGGCCAATCCGGGCGGTCAATATTCGGATTAACTATCTTGTTGTCGAAATCGAGCCAGATCCGCTTGTCGTTCCGGCAATCATAACCACGGCATGGCACGGGACGGTTCTCGCGCACCGTGCACCGGCACGAACCCCGTTCGAAGTGCGAGCAATACCCATCTTTGTCGTGAGCAATGAGATATGGGCGTCCGAGCTCCCATTTAATGATTCCCTCGTCGATGTCTTGCCGGGACAACGCGAAGCGGAGTCGGCAACAGCTAGCCTTACAGAATTGGACCCGATTCTCGCAGTCGATCTTTGCTTCGTGTTGGAACGAGTATTTATCCTCCTCGGGGTCTTGCATCATTACGCCGAGGCCCTGCTCTTTGAACTGATTGGCTAATCTCTCGCCGACAGCTTTCTTTCGGGCGTCGAGCTCTTCGATTGTGATGAGCCCGCGTTCGTTTAGCAGTTCGATGAGGCCGTAGAGGAACGCTGCGGCCTCAAGCGTCTTGTTCGTGTTTTGGCTAAGGCGCGCGTGGGTGTAGAAGAGACCTTCCGCGACTTCCCGACGGAGATCGTCGGACAGCACCGGTAGGGAAGACTCTGAGTATGAGGGTGACTGGCCTAGGCGTTCCATGCGGCCTTTAAACAGGAGACTTCACACATTCCAGGACTCCGGCAGTTAAATCTCATCACTTTGCGTTTGCCGCGACAATTTGAAAACGAACGCTTTCACCCCGATAGCTGACCAACGCTTCTGATGGCGCGCCGCCTGAGCTCTGAAAGCGGAATAAAGCGTTCACCGAATTGCCGAGAGTTCCGCCAAACTCAACGAGGTTCCCGGACGGCCGTTCCAGCAGCTGCAGCGGCGTACCGCGGGCATCGAGGAGTTGCGCCTCCACATCGTGCGCTTCGAGGGGTGCCAAATTATCGGCTCGACTAAACACAACTGTGACCTCACACTCATGAGCCGTTTCGCTCGAACCAACTTTGAGCATGACAGGCATACCACCTAGCCGACTCGATTTCGGATCGGTCGTAAGTTCTCGAACCATATCGCGACTTCCTCCTATCGGGTGAAAGCAGCTTACTTCCAACATAGTCAGCAGAACCAGGCATCCCTGAATTCCGACCAACGATGATGGGATTCGCACGTCCGCGTTGCTTTTAGCTAGGTTCTACACGGGTGTTTATGGTGCGGTTCCCGTCCCGTCAACTGTCCATGAAGACGCAGCAAGCTGTGCGTCACCGTTACAAGCATCGACGAGCTTGCCCTGAAACTCTAAATGCATTTGGACAGTATCCCCGCTGCTCAGCGAGCTGGCCTTAAATCCCGGGAAATCAAAACCGTTAAAAGTACAGCCGGTTGCCTGATCCGGGTTACTGAACTTACTGGTCGCAAACGGAATCGAGTGATAGCCGTATTTCAGATCCGTGCCTCCGGCCGTAACGCAATCCTCGTTCCAGGTGGTTGGGTCCATCGTGTTGGAACAAAGGGCGTGCGTCAAAGTTGTTCCGTTGTACTTGAAAAAGCCTCGTACGAACTGCCGATATTCGCCACAAACACAGTTGCAAGGAACGGGCGCGTTGAAGTTTCCGACCATCGTGAATGGAACACCGAATTTGCCGGACACAAATGCGGCAGTGAGCGCGCCGCTCGGGATACTGCCGAAGCTGGCGGTCGGTGTGCAATGGGATGTGGCAGTGCCAACTTGGTTCTGCTGGCCGTCGCCATCTTGCTGGTCCCCATCCGCTTGACATTGGATAAAGTTTCGAATCACTACTGTGTCCACATCTTCATCGCTATCTAGCGTATTTGCTCTAGATAAATGATTCGCACCATTCGTGGGATCAATTGTGAACTGAGCTTCGGAGCTCGAATGAGAGTGCTTAGCACGGCACTCCTCGCATTCTCCGCCCGATGCAGAGTGCTTTCCGCAGGCGCAGCTCCGTGGCGCGCTGTGGACATTGCCTGCGCTGAGCCGGTCGATTTTATTCGAAACTGCCCTTGCGACTTGGTCGGCTTCCCTCTCAAATTCGTCACCTGCTGCTCCCACTTCCATCTTTCCCTGCAACTGAGAGCCGCTTTGCTGTAGAACATGAGTCAATTCGTGGGCCAGAAGCTCGCGCCCACCACGGCTGCCGGGATCATACTGACCGTTGCTGAAGAAGATGTCTTTTCCCGTAGTGAAGGCCAGAGCGCCTAAAGATTCATTCAGTGCATTAGCCTGATCGCCCGTATGTATTCGTACGTCTTTGAAGTTCGCGCCAAAAGCCGATTCCAACTGCCGCCGCACGCCGGAATCCAGCGATTGGCCCCCGGCTCGCGAGCGTTCGATCGCTGCTTCCACGGCGGGATCAACTTCGGGGCTTTCACTTTCGCTACGTGCTAACGCCAAAACTCGCTGTACATATCGATTGCCGTGCTGCTGCTGAAGACGGAGCAAGGAACCGTCTACTCGCGAGCCCTTAAACCGGCTTATGCGCTTCAGCGTCGAAGCGTTCTCCTCCAACTTCGCTGCCTCGCGCAGAGGCGTAGTCTGTTTTGCGATCGGGTCGTACACTGCCCTGAAAACCTTTTCCGCCTCGCCCGAGGAAGCCGTAAAGTGTGGTCTCGTAGCCCTATCGAATGTCTCAATCTTGCGGTCGCGCATGGTTTCTGCTCTCTAGATGTAGCCTCAACTTGTCCAGCGTTTGTTATCTCACACCCGAACTCTAGCAGTTAGTACACGGTACAACAGTCGAGTTGTGACCCGTCGCCGTATTGTGCTCACTGCATATTTGAAATGCTTGATCGGACGAATAGAATGTAGGCCCTATCTGCGCATTCTCTTCGGGACAAATTACCTGCCAACCGTTGCTGGCAGTCGGCTCTTGGTCACCCATATTGAAGTCTCCTCACTCAACGCCCGTGCTCCGCCGGTGATCTACTCAAACTCCCCGCAACTCACCACCTTCCCCATCTTTTGATACTCCCGCCGTGTCGCATGCAGTAAGTGCTGCATCTTTACAATTCCTCCGTTATCCGCGGCAAGGAATGCCGCTCCAAGCGCGATATTGCGAATACTGCCGCCGGCAAGCTCAAACCTACGTGCAAGAGCCTGCAAGTCTAATTCCACATGTCGCGGAGTCTCTTTGGGCCAGATGCTTTGCCAAATCCGGTGCCGCTCAGCTTCATCCGGGAAGGGGAAGTCGAGCGTGTAATGCAGCCGCCGCACGAAGGCATCGTCCATGTTCTTCCGAAAATTTGTAGCCAGAATCACCAACCCTTCATGCTCTTCCATCTTCTGAAGCAGGTAATTGATCTCGATATTGGCGTAGCGATCGTGTGAATCCCGGACCTCACTCCGCTTGCCGAACAGTGCGTCTGCTTCATCGAAAAAGAGAATCGCATTACTGTTCTCGGCTTCAGCGAAGATGCGCGCCAAGTTCTTCTCGGTTTCACCAATGTATTTGCTGACTACCGTCGATAAATCCGTCTTGTACAGATCGAGACCCAGCTCACCCGCCATGATTTCGGCTGCCATGGTTTTCCCAGTCCCTGGCGGACCGGCGAAAAGTATATTGAGTCCTTTGCCGAGCGAGAGTTTGCGGTCGAAGCCCCATTGATCGTAGATTACCGATCGGAACTTCACCGCGTTACAGATCTCCTTAAGCTGCTCCACGCGATCTAGCGGCAGAACGATGTCGTTCCAAGAATAGTGCGGTTTGATCTTGCGAGCCAATAACGAAAGCTTCCGGTTGCATTGCAGACGGCAGGCCTCATATAGATCCGCCATTGTGACTTCGCTCGATTCTGGATCGCGCCAGGACGCTAGATTCCGGGCCGTAGCTGCTGCATCTCGGATCTGTCCCGCCGTAAAACGAAACTTCGTGGACAAAAGAGATAAATCAAATTCACAAGTCGACTCAACAGCTCTTTGCCAGAGCCTCAGCCGCTCGGTATAAGTCGGCTTTGGGATCTCCAGCCGTATGAATCGGGCATTGGCTAACTCATCCCGTGGCCCCCACGCAGATTCTCCGGCAAGAAAACTGATTCCTTGTCGAGCATCAAGCTCGCGCAGAAGAATGGCTAGGCGCCCAGCTTTGTCTTCTGCCAAGAAGCCATCGAAATCGGCCAAATAGAGAGCTGCCGATTGCAGCAGCGCCTCGCGCATGAATAACGGCAAGAGTGTTTGGAATTCGGAGTCAGAATGCCCTGTTAACCGCTTACCCGTGATGGTTAGTAATCGCAGATTCAAGTCACGACACAAAGCTTCGGCAGTGGCGCGTTTGCCACTACCGTACGCGCCCTGCAAATAGACGATGAGCGACGGCTCCCCTGTGCGCCGCCGGGCTAGCGATCGCACTCGATTCTTGATATCTGACGCCAAGACTAAGGAGTCGAGCTCTGTTTTCGGTCTTTGGCACGTCGAATAACTCAACAGTCGAGAATCTAGCTCATCAGAGTGAAGCAAGTAGTCAACGATGCGCTCATCGATTCTGAGATACTTGCTCAGCCGAGTCGGATGGGGCTGGGAGGGATCTTCAAATATGTGGAGTAAACTGTTTCGGATTAACGGAGCCGTGTGAATGAAATGCCCCCGGTTAGAGAGCTTTTCCTCTATACTCGAGGAGAGCAGATTAAGGACGAGATCCACACTCGGCCGTCGCTTCGTGACGTCGTCTTGCAAATAGGCATACAGCCGCTCGTAACGGGGATCGAGTTCCGGAGCGAGGCAGATGAGCAGACAGTCCAGCTCAAAAGCCGTAAGTTCAAACAGTCGAGCAAGTTGAGCGAGGCGTGTTTCGGGCGCCTGATCTCGCGCTCTCACGCCCCTTTCCACGCTCGTCGGTGAAAATCGTGGAGAACAAGGAGGACGCTCCAGTAATGCGTCTACCTCGCCATCTGCGATAAACAACCCTTGAAACTGCTCATCTGCCTTATGTTGTTGCCGGAATTTTCGAACCTCGACCTGAATGAGGGTGTCGATTCTTTTCAGTTCGGAAAGTAACTGCCGCAGCGATTCGCTTTCGCCGGGGACGATATTCACGGATAACCCAGTAGGATCAACGGAGTCTGTCGTCAGCATGGCTCATTCAGGTCTTCGAAGATCCCCAAAAACCCGCTCATAACTCTCGATCGAGTCTCGAAGCACTTCCAGCAAGATCTTCGCGTAAGCGGGGCTCGTGACGATTCGAGTATGCATTACCTCATCCTCGTCATCCGAGTAAACCTGTCCAAAATCCAAGATGAATTCGGCCGGGTTATGGCCCACCTTGAAATAGTTGGCATAGCGGCCTTCAATTGGATCGTGTACCGTCGAGCCCTTCACTTTCTGCACGCACTTCACTTTTGGTCCGGATGCGTGTCTTTCCCGTCGCGCAGATTGCTCGCTTGCATTTGGGGATAGCAATCTGGGGGCCTTATTCCGCGGCTTGGCGAGCCGGGTCATTGCGAATTCAAATGGACGCCGCACCTGGCAGTTGTTACAGTACCGATTTGGATAGGGGCAGAAATCCGGTAATTCGCCTTACTTTTGACAAATTCCAGGGTGTAACTCCGTTGTGTAACAACGAGGCCAGATTCTGAAACAGGTGTTACACCGCCTCGGCTTCCACTTTTCTCGATACCTGATGTTTCGCCATTTTGCGATACAGTGTCATTCGAGACCAATTCAGTTTTTCGGCCGCCTTACTTTTGTTCCAATCCGTCGAGGTTAGAGCCCAAACGAGCCGTTTACGCTCGTCCTCGGAAACTGCACTGAATCCGTTCGCCGCGTTCCAGAGCCGAAGCGGCAGTTCTTGCACTGAGATTTCGTTGGAGGAAGAATCGGCGCAGAGAATTTCTAAAACGTTCTTCAGTTCACGGATATTGCCTGGCCAATCATAGGAAAGCAGACACTTCAAAACTTCTGGCGTCGGGCAGCGGGCAGGACTGGAGGGATCCCTTCGAAGCCGGTCGAGATAGTGATGGGCAATTGCCGGGATATCTTCCCTTCGCTCGCGCAAAGGAGGGAGGTGGACACGCGCAACATTAAGCCGGAAGAATAGATCTTTGCGGAATGTGCCTTCGCTTACTAATTTCTCTAATTCTTGGTTTGTAGCCGCGATGATCCTTATGTTTACGGCCGTGTTAGCTGATCCACCGAGCCTCTGAATCTCCTTATTATCTATGGCGCGGAGAATCTTTGCCTGCGCATACGCGCTCATATCACCTATCTCGTCGAGGAAAATTGTTCCGCCATCGGCGGTTTTGAGTTTTCCTTCTCTCAAAGAGTGTGCACCTGTAAACGCACCGCGTTCATAACCAAAGAGTTCGCTCTCGAGGAGCGAGTCGGGGATTGCCGCGCAATTAATGGTTACGAGTGCCTTGTTTCTTCGTCTGCTACGGCGATGAACGAATTCGGCTGCCAGCTCCTTGCCGGTACCGGTTTCGCCAGTAATCAGTATGTTGCTCTCAGTTGATGCAATTCGGGCCAAATATTCGCTTATCTCTTGCATCCGGCGGCTTTCGCCGATCATTTCCCCCGGTTCGCATATGCATTCTGTGGCAATTCCGTTACGGCGAGAAAGACACCTTACCAATTCATCTGCGAGCTCTTGATCAATAGAGGGGTACTTTACATATCCCTCGAGACCAGCACGCAAGGCGGCAAGTGCAAGATCTTCGGAGCTGTTTTGAGTGACCAGCATGACCGGAATTTCCGCGGCACACGCACGAATGCGCTCCGCCACTTCGCGAAAAGTATTGAGGTTCGCCTGCGTAGGCCCGATAATTGCCAATCGGGGTTCATACTTACGCATGAGCCGCGGCATCTCAACGCGGTCGGCCGCCACGGTATGAAATCCATGCCTGTGGAGGCATTGTTGCAGTTTTTCTCGCGGTGCGCCTTGAGGTTCGACAACCAAGATCGGGGAAAGGCTTTTCACTGGTGTAACGACCAGAGTAGATTTACTAGATCAACCCAGGATATGTCACGCATTACCTCTTGTAAACAGCTATTTCGGGCAAAGCGCGTGTGTTTCCAAAACAGCTTTGTCTCTGTTACGCATTTCAGGAACAATTCGCCTGACCTTGCAAAGCATTTACTTTCCGCCTAAGGTGAGGGAATCGTGACTTTTGAGTCGCTCTGCATGGGCTGCATGCAGGACAGGGGATCGGAAGAGAACTGTCCTCACTGCGGCTGGCGAGAAGGAAACCCGCCCGAATCGCCTCTGCAACTCCCGCCCCGCACGGTGCTCGACGGTCGCTATCTAGTGGGCCGTGCCTTGGGCCAAGGGGGATTCGGGATTACCTATTTGGGGTGGGATTTAAACCTTGATCGAAAATTGGCGGTAAAAGAATATTTCCCAAGAGAACTGTGTACCCGCGGCAGGGACAACTCCACCGTTCAAGCTTTGACGCAAAAAGTAAAGGATACGTACGGAGTCGGACTCACCAGGTTCTTGGATGAAGGCCGCGCCCTCGCGCGTTTTCAAGATCACCCAGGGATCGTTGCAGTCCTGGCCTACTTTCAAGAAAACGGAACCGGTTATATCGTGATGGCCTACGTGGACGGGCTAACGTTTGGCGAATATTTGGAACAGCGCGGCGGAAGAGTGAGTTTTGAGATTGCGCTCAACACCCTCATTCCTGTGATGGATACGCTGAACCAAGTCCATGCGGCGAACTTGTTACACCGAGATGTCAGCCCCGATAACATTTACATCACTCGATCTCAACAAGTCAAACTTCTTGATTTCGGGGCTGCCCGGTACGCTGTCGGGGAACAAAGCCGGAGCCTGGATATTATTTTGAAGCCCGGCTACGCTCCCGAAGAGCAGTATCGGAGCCGCGGTAGACAAGGTCCGTGGACGGATGTCTACGCTGTCGGTGCAACGCTTTACCGAGCCCTAACGGGCGAAGCTCCGCCGCCAGCTTTGGACCGGCTGGCGCATGACGACCTTGAGCCTCCGAGCCGGCGCGGTGTTCAGATCCCTGCAGCGTCAGAAACAGTGCTGCTGAAAGCACTCGCTTTGAGGCAAGAGGATCGCTTCCAAACTATTGCCGAGTTTCAACATGCTTTGATCGAGACTTCTCGCGCCCCGGACCTGAGCATCGTGCGACAGCCGGAGCCACCCAAGCCACGAGAGGACGCGCGGAAGAAGCCGGAGAAACGGCGACTTCTATGGGGAATCGCTTTCGCCGTAATTGCGCTTTGCGTGGGCGCGGTTCTCGTTCGCATCTTGGGAGAAAAGCATCCGGCCATTGTAAGCTTCACGGTTACGCCTACCGTAGTTTCTCAAGGTGGTAGCGTCAGCCTGCGTTGGCAAACCCGAGACAGCAATGAGGTGCTCCTGGACGGCCAAAAGGTACCGCTCTCGGGAGAAAGAACTAAAGCGAATCTGTTGAAGGATAGTAAGTTCACGCTTACAATAACAGGCCCAAATGGCGTAATAACTTCAGCGTCAGCAGCAGTCGAGGTCAAACCTCCCCTGCTTCCGCCAAGAATACTGTTCTCAGTATTTCCCAGAAGAATTGAATCGGGAAAGTCTGTTGCAGTTCGTTGGGATGTGCAGAATGCTTCACAAGTCTTTTTGGATGATCAGCTAGTACCGAATAGCGGCTCCAAGACAATTAGTGGTCTAACTGAGAGTCGGAATTTCAATCTCAGGGTTAGCGATGGGGCGGGCAAAAATATCGAGCGGAGTGTCGCAGTTGCTGTCCAAATTCCCCGTCATGTTGTTACAGAAACGCCCCCAGTCCCAAAACCGGCTGAGCCGAGTATCGAGCGTCCGTCTATCAGTTTTCGAGGAGATCACGAGGTGATCACCCGCGGACAATCGGTCGCGCTGCACTGGTCAGTTACGGGTGCTACGCGCGTTCATATTGTCCCAGGGTTTCCGGTTTTAGCGCCAGCGGGTACAGTCACTGTCTCGCCCAGCGAAAATACTGATTATCTCTTGCTTGCTGAAGGTCCTGGGGGAAGCGCATCCAAGCAGTTCAGCGTGCGGGTTCTGTCTCCAGCGTTGCCGTCATCCGTACCGCTCTCGATTATCGCTTTTAGCGCCTCTCCCACGGCTATTCCGGAGGGCAGCAGCGCTGTGCTGCGATGGGATGTCAGGGGAGCTGCGCGCGTTACGATTTCGCCGAATATCGGCGTAGTCGGGACATCTGGCTCGCTTACGATCCGACCGGCCAACACGACGCTGTTTACGCTTGTAGCATCCGCTTCTGATGGTTCCTCAATAGCACAACAGCTGAAAATTATTGTTTCACCACGGTAGCGGACTTAACGTAATGCCGGTAACCTTTACTGGACATCACTCACTCTCCCATTCGCGAAGATAACTTTCATGTCACTGTAGACGTATATCTGCTTCGCTCCTAGATTCACAATCTGTTTGGGATTTCCCAGACTGGCGACCACTTGATCGATAGTCTGCCCAAGCGAAATAGTAACCGGGGAAGGTGAACTTACCACAAGTACACCACCAGCCGTTCCGGTCTCGGGAGCGGTGGCTTGGCTGACAACCTGTTCTTCTGTCAAGTTTGCAGTATGTACTTGTCGCTTCAACTCGGCTGCAACGTTTGGATCGGCCGGAGGCACGGCAGAAGCAAACGAGGACTGTATTTGACCACTTGCTCCGGCGGGGGGCGCGGGCAATCCACCTTGATGCGCCTGCAACTGTCCCATTCCTTGATCGATAACTTCCCGCATGTGGTTCTGCATATCCTGCAAATCTTGAAACGACACTGTGACTAGAGTTCCTTGCCGGCAATCCTGATCTTTGCTTGCCAGCACCTTCACCTCGGCGGCTGCCGAGTTAACCGGGGGAGGGCCGCTCAGTTGGAGAACATCACCTTCAGTAACTGCGCAATCCTGCCCTTGTGAAGTGCTGACCTCAAGCGCGGTAGAAACTACAAACGCGTGTGCTGCATTATCATTCAGAGTCTGAGGAATCGCCTCCGAACCCGCGTCTACCGTCGCATTCCGCGCCGCAGCTTCTGCATCAGCTTTTTCTAAGGCAAGCTGTCGCTGAACTTCATCGGCGACGACCTGTTTCACCTCCGGCGTAAGTGCACCTTGCCTGGTGGTCGCGGCGTCACTTGGCCCAGGATTGGCCTGTGAATTTGAAGCAGCCGCATCTACGCGCTCCTGGTAAGCCTGGGTGAGACTGGTTGAAAGTATGTAATCTGTCAACCACAGAGAAGCATTTGGGTAAACAGGGAATGGCTCAAAATACCAACCATAGTAGACATACCATGGATTTCCAGCCCAACCCCAACCGTAGGAGATCGGAGCTGGCCAAGGCGAGTAAAGCCACCCGTAAAATGCCGGCGAATAGTACGAGATCGGAACGTACCGTTCGAGGAGAACTCCGCGATAGTAGTAGGACTGATAGACGCGAGTGTATGAGACACCATTGAAATAGTGAGTCCGCTGTACAAACTGCTGGTTGCCGGCTGTAAACTGGCGTTGCACATAGCCATGCCGTGCGCTGCTACTAACAACAACCGTATGGTCCGGGCGTTCAGCGATTATGTGCCGAACGCCTCCCGGACCGTGAGTGATGGTCATTCCATTCGCATGAACTGTGTGTACGCTACCATCCGGGCGAAACCGCGCTTCGGTGTTGTTAGTGCCGCGAAACGTGTCGAGATGCCCATTTGGCCCGAGCACGTACTGTCTGCCGTCTTTGGTTCGAAGTGCGGAGCTTCCATCCTTGTTTTTGACAACTTCACCGGGTGGCAAGGGTCTTCCGTTCAAAATACCCGCACGGGCGGCGGTCGCGGTGGTTTTGAATCCGCTCGAATCAACACCGGGGCTTGAATTTGTGCTCGGCAGACGGCCGGGGCTCGTATATGTGCTTGGCTGAGGCACCGTCTTCGAGGTCGCACTCGGCTGGCGACCTCCATTTACGACATTCGAGGGGGTACCTGCACTTGGCAGATTACCTCTGTTCGTGTTACCAGAGCCCTTGTTCGCTTTATTTGTCTCGCGCGGACGGCTCGCAGGCGCGGGCCGATATGCTGGCGCACTTCTTACCGGAGGAGGGCTCATGCTTCTCCTATTGTTCTGTGCTTGTACTGTGATCGGTATTAAGAGGGAGAGGGATATAAAACTCCATAACTGAACCCAGCCAAACCGTAACGTCTTGCGAATACCAGAAATACTCATCGAATGCTCCAATCACTACAAGCGAGCACTCCAGAAGCCACTCGTCAAAATACAATTCTTTCAGCTAAAAATTCGTCGGAACTAAGGCTCGTACCGGCGGGACTATCTAGATGGTTACCGATTAAGAACAGTTCGGTTAAGCGTCTCGTGCTTGATTACCCCACGATGACCTTGCCGTTAATCTCTCCCCGTGCCGACCCGTGCTCGTCTAAGCAGAACCTGCGCAAAACCGGCATTCTTAGCCTATAGATCAACTGGGTCCTTTAATTGCAAGGTACGCACACGTATTGTCAGTCTCTTGTATACCTAATCTCGCGTACAAGCCGCGAGGCTGGGCGAATTCCCGAGGTATGCATCCAGGAGGATAGACCATGAACGACCATTTTGAATTGAAGCAATTACTTATCGAAAACGAGGGCAACCTTTGCCATATGTATTTGGACACCGTGGGGAGAGTCACGGTGGGCGTCGGCCACATGATTCCGAACGTCCATGAAGCCGAGAAGCTGAGTTTCGTGCTCCACGGCTGCACCACACAGGCGACTCTAGACCAGATCGCGTCCGACTATGCAAAGGTCGAGTCACAACAGCGCGGAATGTTGGCAGAACATTACCGGCCGTTTACGGCTTTAGATATGACGCCGAGCGCGATTGACGAACTTCTAAGCCTTGACATTGCCACTATGGAGGCCGGCGTCCGGGCAGCTTTTCACGGCTACGATACATATCCAGCGCCGGCTCAGGATGCTCTGCTTGACATGGCCTTCAATCTTGGCGTAAATGGCCTGGTCACCAAATTTCCTCATCTCAAAGCGGCCGCTGAGGCTGGTGATTGGCAGACTTGCGCTGCCGAGTGCCGGCGCAACGGCATCAGCGACGCACGAAACGAGAAAACAAGAACGCTTTTTGAGAATGCGAAAAGCGGCAGGTCCATGTCTTTGACTGCATAGAGTAGTGAGCATCGGCTAACGCCTCGCATCCTCAACCGATCAAACCAGCACACATACTCGAGAGAACCTATAATGGCACGCCCACTCCTTCTGATTCATGGATATTCAGCGGACGGAACTGCTTTTTATCCTTTGCGTGATGCGTTGGAAGCGCGGGGTGTGAGCTCGACAGATATCGACATTTGCAGTTACATCTCTCTCAATAACGAGATCACCATCAAAGATATTGCCGAAGGTTTGGACCGCGCTTTTCGTAGTCATCCGATATTGAAAAACGAGGATCAGGAGTTTGACGCGATTGTCCACTCGACGGGCATGCTCGTTACTCGCGCGTGGCTGACAAATTACCCGGCAACAGCAGGTGCGAATAAACGCCTCAAACGCTTAAAACATCTGATCGGAGTCGCTCCTGCAACGTGGGGCTCGCCACAGGCGCATAAAGGCCGTACGTGGCTTGGGGCCATGGTCAAAGGGAATAGGCAACTCGGACCTGATTTCCTGAATGCGGGCGACCAAGTTCTGGACGGTTTGGAACTAGGGAGCAGATTCACGTGGGAGCTAGCCCATGCTGACCTGCTCGCGGACCGCCCATATTACGACAAGGGTACTGACACGCCCTTCGTCGCAGTTTTTATTGGAAATCGTGGATATGACGGAATTGCGAGCGTCGCAAACGATCCCGGCACCGATGGGACCGTTCGCTGGGCTGGGTGTGGACTGAATACTAGAAAAATCACGATTGACCTAACTAGAACCCCGATCGGGCCAGATGGCACGAAGGTGGATCGCGCAACCATATCAACGTGGGCCGACGACCGTCTGGATATTCCAATGATTCCGGTCGCAGGAAGAAATCATGCCACGCTGATCAGTAATCCCGATCCGGGTATGGTTGATCTGGTGGTGGAGTTTTTAAAGGTGGGGGATCCTGGAGGAAAGTCTTACGAGGAATGGCTCTCGCGGGCAAAAGAGTACGGCGGTACTGCCCTCCAGCAGATGCTTGTCAACCCCGGAAGTGGGAGCGCCGGATTAAATGGTGAAGCGAAGAGGTTCTTCAGCCATTTAATTGGCGAGAGTCCACACGAAATGATGGAAGGCTGGCAGCAATTTGTCGTTCACGCCAGAGATGAGCGCGGAGATGGCGTCTCAGATTACTTAATCGAGATACTTCATCAGAATGACGACCCAAACGATAGCAGTAAATGGATTCCATTTCCCGATATGTATACTGACGTCCACGCGTACGGGGCAGACTCAAGCTTTCGCTGTTTTCACGTTCGTCTTCCAAAGGGCATCTGTTCCGGAAAGTTGCCTTTGCGGGTCCGCATCCATGCCTCCACCGGAACTGAATTGATGGCTTATCAAGGCTACGGCAGTGAGCAGAAGGAACTGACCGCTACTTCAGAGCCTGTTGAACTCGATATTAGTAACTTGACTAATGGAACTGGATCGCTCTTCTACCCATTTACGACTACCCTGATTGAGATCGTACTCAATCGGGAGCCGTTACCGTTCAATGAGGAGAGCAGAATTCTAACATTTCTCAAGGCAAACTGAGAACTTCGTTCCCGCCGGTAGCAACAAGGTGTTTCTGTGCAGCAATTACTCAAATGGATGCGGCAGTTAGTTTACCCGGCAGCCGCCATTTTCCTTATCTGGGCTGGGTATCAGGTAGTTGCGAGTCCTTTTATATCTGAGACGAACGGCAAAGTTGTTGTCGTGTATGACGGAGATTCAACAGCTCCGGAATGCACCGATGTAGCCCCCAATGCGGAGAACGTTTCGGAAGCCGCGCTCGCAGGTCTATGCCAAGCAGTACATGACCAGCAGGGGCATGGTCCGGACGTGCACCTGGTGAACATTCATGAAGAACTCCAGGATTCGGCTGGAAGGGTTGCGAAGATATATGAGCGATTAGGCTCAGAGATCGCTCATGGCTCAGTGCTGGGTGTCATCTCGCTTCTCACATCACCCGATTCACCTCCCGTCGTGCGGTTTTGCCGAACCATGCAGATACCTCTTTTACTAGCAGTAGCCGCCAACGACGATCTCATGTCCTCTGGGGAAGATGCTGCCGGAATTGTGTTTCGATTGATGCCGACAAACGGCCGCCAAGCCGCCCAGATAGCAATCTGGCTGCGGAGCCGTATGCCGCTCCGCTTGGCTCTCTTTCATGAGCCCAACAGTTTCGGTGAATTTCTCAGAAGCGAGCTTACTCGCGAGTTGGAACCGGAAATAAGGAGCAAGAGAATTATCATCTACAACTTTGAAGTAACTGAACAGCTCCAATTCGCCGACCTAATGCCAGAACTCTGGTGCAGCAAGCTTGACGCTGTGGCGTACCTCGGATTTGCACCGGGCGCCATGGACTTACTGAGTAAACTCAAGTGGTATCGAGCAGATAAAGACCAAGTGGCTTGCGAAGCGAGAGACGCTTCGCAATCGTTCAAGAATCTGACCGTGTTGTTAGCGAGCGGGGCATACGAACAAGATCTGGATGACACGGATAAATATACGTTTCCATTCCCGGTTTTCGCGATGCTTCCGACGCGCCCTGGCGGGGCCGGAAGCCACTTCTCGTCCTCGAAAACCCTCCCAACTGAGAACGACGCCTCTGAGTACGGATATGACTCCTATATGTTGATGCGGCGCCTTGCGGCCCAAAACCCGGAAAGTGAGGCAAGAACTGACTTGCGCCGGATTCTCTCCCAATCGACGGAGGAATCCAAAACTGGACACGAATATCGGTTCGATCGTAACGGAGAACTCCAACCGGCGGAAAAAAATAGATACCAAGCTTATGCACTAGCCTCGGCGAGGAAGCCATGAGCTTGATTGCTTTGCGTTTCACACCTCCGGACGAGAGCTATGAAGGCTTCAAATTCCGCATCGCTCGATTGTTGTGTATAGTGTTTGGTTTTTTCACTTTACTCTTCTTCTCGAAACACGTCTTGGTGTACCACGCGCATCATCAGTTGGGTCTACTGCCGGAGCCGTTTCGTGTAATTTGGGCATACCTGCTGGCCTACTACTGGAGAACCTCCGGCGGCCTTCTGGAGATGCTACTAATCCTTGCCGGCTTCGCAGCTGCTTTTTGGCTTAATTTGCCCAAACAGTATTTCGCTGATCGATATCGAGATTACGGCAAGGAAAGAGCTAGCCCGGAAGCGAGAAGCCTGACTTTGCTTCTCACGCTAATGGCCCTGGTTCTGGTTTTGCTGTCGGTTCCTTTTTTAACTCTGCACTTCCCGGTCTGGGTATCATTTCTCGTAAAATATGGGCCCCTAGTGATCGGGGTGCTGCAGTATCTGTCGATTCTGCCGGAGATCAGCGATGAGGAACGAGCGCCGGCTATCAATAAACTTGACTGGGATCCGCGAGTCTTTGACACTCCATACCGGTCCACTCTCAGCCATTCTTTAGGGAAAGAATTGACGGCCTGCTCGAATCTAATGAGCCCGTCGAATCCTCAATCAGCTCGACGATTCTTGACCCAGGGCAGCACGACAGTCACGTGGAGTGGTGCCCAGGCGTTCCTCGGTAATCTCGAAGCATTTCTGGGCGTCAGCGCCGAATCTATGACTTTGCATGAGGACGCATCGCATGCGATGGAGTTTGCCGTAGGCGCATTGCTGGACGCCAGGGGTGCGCAGGCAACAGTAGTGCTCACCACCGATGCCGAACATGGCCCGATTCGGCAAACCATAAAAGATCGCCTCCAGCACATATATCGCTTTCAGCTCGAGACTGTTCCCGTTCAGAATGCAATATGGAACAACGTCTCACCGTCGGAAATTGTTTCTGTGCTGGTCAAAGCGTGTATTGAGAAAAAGCCGGACATCGCGGTGTTGAGTCAGGTTTTCTCCGACACCGGTATCGTCCTTGATCTCAAGGAGCTGATTGACAAAGTACGTGCAGAGAATCTGCGCACGCTTTTCGTAATCGATGGTTCGCAGGCCGTCGGAAACATTCTCGTAGAAGACGACATTTTCGTGCGCTCGGCCTATTACGTATTCGATGGGGATGGTTGGCTGCTCGGACGTCCATCGGTCGGCGTTTTAGTTCGAAATGCCTGGTTATTGCGCATTACGGGTGAGGTTGAGCAGCCCACTTCAGCGATGCTTCCTGTTTGCAGCCTTCATCACGAAGACCTTCAGGATACGCCTCCCACATACCGCGATTTCTTTCCTTGGTTTGCGCTCAACTATGTTCTTAAGCATGAATGGCTACCCGTTGGTGCTGAGAAGGCCACAAAGCATACGAACAATTTAGCCACCCTTTTTCGTGATGAAGTGCATAAACGAGATGTCCGGACGATCGGGATATGGGGCGAGAGTTCGGTAGTTGTAATTAGCGGTATCCCTCAGACCGAAGCTGTATACCATGCTCTCGAATCCAAGCACGTAGAGTGTCGGCTAGTCAGCGCGGACGTTGATAAAGCGAAAGTGCAAGGGATCCGTTTCTGCTTTCACCATTACCATAGCGATGACGATGTTCGAGACTTGGCCGAGCTTATTGGCGATCTAATCAGTCTCCAGGCATATCGCCATACTCCGGATCTACCCAACGAGCCTCCGGTACCTGAACGTTATTTTCGGCAGTCGGCGTAAGACTTGCTGAGCATAGAATCCCAACGCTCCTTCGTGGGCGTAGTTGTAAGGTCAAATTTTGACGATTTCTCGGTCAACTGAAATCTTCACTCGTATTCCTTCAGCACCCGCAATGCTCCGCGTTTGCCTTCCCGCGTGAGTACGAAAAGATGACTTGTCGAATACGTCCCCGAAATCAGCGAGGTATCCTCCCTGATCATAATGTCTTCTATTCCATCTCTGTTGAAATCACCTTTGGCGTATATCTCTAGCACCGCTCGCGCATCTCCGTGGATAACGGTTAGCGAGTCTTGCCCGATTTCGGTCTTTAGTTGAGGCTGGTATTGTTGCCAACTTAAGCCGCGAGCGCGTGCCTTTGTTAAACTTTGCAACTCCTCAGGTGATATCGTCACTGCAAATTGCGGGGGAAGCTCGTTCGGTGCATTCTGGTCAAGCCGAAAATCATCCAGATACGAGATCCTCGCGGGAACAGCTCTTTGCAGAATTTGAAGAGCCTGGCAGTCGATTCCCGACGATCTGAACACTGCAAGTTCGCGGTCCGACTGAGGCTTGTAACCAGCCTGGGCATAATTCAGGTAATCGATGCAGTTGGCCACCGTCGCCGAGGCGTGGTTTTTTGCGACTGTGATTTGACCCTCGAACGGCGTTCGCAAGCGCATAACAATTTCGGACCGATCCTTCAAATTCAACTTGGGCGTCCACCAGATCGCGCGCGTTTCACCCGAAGGTGACGTTATGCTCAAGGAGCAGACGCCGAGAATTAAAAGAATGATATGTCTGTTAAGCCGTTCTGCCATATAAACCGCACATCTCACACACTTATGCTCTCTCATAGAGTTCTGAGCCACGACTCGCTTTAACCAGTCCGCTGTGAGCCGATCCTCCTGGTCAGTCCAGGAATGGCCATTCGTAATCAATCCCCACGGAGCCGAACGCAACGCCAAAGCGCCAACTTCGACGGGTTGCCCCACCGGAAAAAGCCACCTTCGGCGCTGGTATCGAGCGACAAGGCTCGCCCATCCGGCCCCGGAAAGCCGTGCACGTACGAAGAATTCTCGGCGAGTACTATGTACCGCACAGCTACCCGATTGGTATCATCAGACGCGATTCTCTTCCGGCGACACATGTAAATGCAACTCGCAGGCATTCATCCAGTTCGCGAGGCGCTTCGGGCGCATCATCCAATCGATCGAGTGGTGATCGCCCAAGGGGCGGCGGGCCCGCGGCTTCAGGAGATTATCGATCTCTGCCGCGCGCAAGGAGTGCCGCTTCGTTTCGAGCCTCGGGAGCTGCTGGATCGCGCGACCAAAGGCACGCCGCATCAGGGTGTCATCGCATTTGGCGCGACTCGCCAGTACGCTGATTTGAGCGATATCCTCGAAGACTCAAAGCTGCTCGTGGTTCTCGACGGAGTGGAAGATCCCCACAACTTCGGAGCCATTATTCGCACGGCGCATGCTGCCGGCGCGAGCGCTATCGTCGTTCCTGAAAGGCGCGCGGCTCCTCTGACGGAAACCGTCGCCAAAGCTTCCGCGGGCGCTCTCGAGCATATTCCGATCGCGCGCGTTACGAATGTGAGCCAGACGCTCGAGCGCCTGAAGCAGAAGGGCTTCTGGATTTATGGGCTTGACGAGCGTGGCGCCGGAATCTACGATCACATCGATTACGCGATCCCGACCGCCATCGTTCTGGGCGGCGAAGGCAAAGGCCTGCACCAAGGCGTGCAAAAACATTGTGATGTTCTTGTCCGAATACCTGTGACGGGAGCGGTTTCGTCGCTGAATGTATCGGTTGCAGCCGGCGTTGTGTTATTCGAGTGGCGGCGCCGGCAAGTAGCCGAAGGCGGTCAGCCTAATTCGTTAGCCCGGTAACCAGCGTTTCCATTACGACGCGATCGTCTCGATAGCCTTCCCGAAATTTTTTATCTGTCTCGTAGATCAATCCAACCGCTTTCGCCAGATGCTCTTTTGTGAAAGCATTCGTCGTGGCTATCACTTGCTCCGCCCTGTCGCGCCACATGCGGACGCCGATCTTTGCAAAAAAGCTTTGCGCCTGAGACGCCGAGTTGACTTTTGCCTCTTTCGCCGCCAGCGCCAGCCGGAACTGCGTGCTTAGAAACGTAAGCGCAAGCGGCAAATATTCGCCCTCGCGGATTAGAGCATCCAGCGATTTCAGCGCTCCAGCCCGATCGCGTCTGCCCAGCGCATTCACGAGTGTGAAAATTGTGCTTTGCGCGGCATTCGGGACAAGGGCGCGCAAATCATCCATAGTGACGGCGCGTTCACGTCCCACAAAGAGCGAGAGCTTCTCCATTTCTGCTGACAAGCGGCTCGCGTCCCCCGCCACGGCCTCTAAAAGCGCCGCCAACTCCGGCCTGCCGAACTTGAGTCCGTGTTGTTTTGCCAGATCCTCTGCTAAGAAACGGCTTGCTTCCGGCGTAAGCTCACGAAATTCGACAAGCTCGGGCACAGCCGAATAGAATTTTTCGACTCGCTCCAGCTTTGCGCGATCGTCACCTGTGAAATCGTAACGACTGCATTCGAAGACCAGTACGGTCCCGGGTGTGGGCGCTTTCAAGTACGCGGCCAGACCCGATTCTGCCGGTTTCTCCCCTTCCTCTCCGTTTTCTGTTATGCCTGAGACTCTCCGCGGCAGCGCAAGCTCGGCACTGCACACCCAAATCACGCGTTGTTGAGTAAAGAGTGAAAGCGAACGCGCATCATCCAAGACATCCGGAAGGCCCGCACTCTCGAGATCGCTTTGCGTAAGGCCGTCGGCGCGCAGATCGCCGGGCAGCACGCGTTCCAACAGTGCATTCTTACAAATCCGGCGCTGATATCCTTCCTGCCCGAGAAACAAATAAGCCGGAGCGGGAGCTTGCTTTGCGATTCGCGAAAGAAACTGCTCGGGTGTCACTCTAGAAGTTCTCGAGAATACCGCTCACAATCGTGTGTGCCAGATCGCGGTTTAATCGGTCAAATGCCGGATCACTTTCGTCAAAGAATTGATGCGGGTCAACAGCAATGTCGTAGTTCTGTGCCAATGTCAGATTGGGTTGTGAGTAAAGCACGCGGCCCGTCCTGCGCTCCAGGAAATTGACAGATAACGAAACCATCACCCGAACGCTCGTGGCTTTTCCCGTTGTGGGATCAGCTACGGTCGCGAACGATCCAACTGAGAGAATGGTTCCGTTCAACACGGCATCGGCAGCGCTCGGATCATCCTCTATGCGAAAACGGCCGCGCGCCCTAAATTCTCTTGCGATTTCGCGCGGAAGCGTGTCGCCAAGCTTATAACGCAGCGTCAGATTTCCAAACGCAGGTATCGCTACGGTCTGGACACTTTTGGGTACAAGATCTGCTTTTCCCCCTACGTGGTATCCGCATGAGCCGAGAAATAGAATCGCAGCACCACATGCGAACAGCGAATATCGTCTCATTACCGCTGCTCGGCCCCGATACTGGCAATCAGATCCGCGGTCGCATCCGCCATCAGACGCAAGTTGTCTCCCACGATCCAGAACCATGCAGCGCGCGGGTTGTTATGGTCAACGCGGATATCGCCCACAGCGAGCCCGCTCTGACTGGCTGCGCCAACGTTCGTCGGCGCTTCTTCGTTTTCTCCCCGAATCTCTATTTGCGCCGAGCCGAGCGTTTCCCCTAATTCAGTCGCTCTTATATCGGACTCAAACTCCGCCCAAAGCGAGATGCTATAGCCGTGGAATACTGGTGCTTGAATCAAGCGCAGCGACGGCATGGGAAGAGATGGCTGATTTTGGCGGCTCAATAACGTAGCCAAATGCGTTTCGATGCGCCGCTCCACTGCCGCCAATTTTTGCGGAGCTTCTTCTCCGTATTGCGAAAGCATATTAAAACTGAGTTGCGCGTCAAAAACGTCCTTCTTTAACGGTTTGAACGCCAGCAACCCGCTTGTCTGTTCGTGCAATTCGGAGAGACCGCGTTTGCCCCGTTCACTTGCCGGCTCGAACACGTGCGCGATTGCCCGGCGTATGGGCTTATGCTTCGCCAGGCGCGATAAGACCAGCGCCAAAGCGCTCGCTGCCGGATGGGCCATCACTAGGAGCCAGCTTGCTTCAGGCTCTCGCGGCTCAAGTAGCGGCGCGACGATTCGCGCCTCCGGTTTGTCATCTAAGTGGCCTGTGCAATCGACCAGCTTGGTATTCCCGCCTGCGGCTTTCGCTAACCCGTAAGCTTTCAAAGCTCCTTCCGGCGATCCCGCCACAATCACCGCGTGGGCGTTTCTCAGCGATTCCGCTTCCAGCGGCTCTCGATACACCGCTTCGCCCTCGTCTTCGCCGAAGTTGCCTTCCCCGGTCGCTGCGTAAGCTGTGATTACTGCAGCCGAGCCACGATCCCCCAAGACCTCGCGCAATTCGCGGCCGAGCAGCGTCTCATCGCCGACAACCGCCAACTTCACTGTTCCGCTTCTCGGACCCGCGCTAGCCAACTTGTTGCTCCTGTATCTGTGCGGGCGGGCGCGATCGCTTTTGCCGGCGAACCAATCCGCCCAATCGAAGCGCGATGCCGCTGAGAACATACGCGCTGGCGAGAATCAACAAGACCGGTTGCGGCCATGCCCAAATAATGGCGATGGCGCCCAAAATAAGAACGATCAGCGGAGAACGCGGCTTCGACGAGCTGATCTGTTTGAAGCTCGGATATCGCCAGGTACTGACCATCAGAAGGCCCACTATGGATACGGCAATCAACCAACCGACCGAGAAGGAAAATGAGCTCACAGGCGCGCCATCCATGAACACTGCCGCTGCGATGAACGCCGCTCCCGCAGGGATAGGCATTCCGACAAAATATTTGCCTCCTGGACGGATTGAACTCTTCGATGCCGGATTAGTCTGCACATTGAAGCGCGCCAACCGTACCGCGCCGCATAGCGCATAAAAAAACACAACGACATAGCCGGCCCGCGTCACATGGCTGCCGAACCCTTGAATTGGCGAGTTGACGAACAACACGCCCCACACGAAGGCCAGTGCCGCCGGAGCAATGCCGAATGTAATGACATCGGCGAGTGAATCGAGCTCGCGTCCAAAATCGCTCGCCGTGTTCGTCAACCGCGCAATCCACCCATCAAGGCCATCGAAGAAAACCGCGAATCCAATTGCTTTCGCGGCAATGGTGAAGTGATCGTTCACGCCTAAATCGCCGGCTTCCGCTTGCAAGGCGCCTTGGAACGCTTGCAAAAGAGCGACAAATCCGAGCAACATGTTCGCACTCGTGAATGCAGTAGGCAGCACATACGCCGCCCGGCGGGGCTGTTTCTTCGGCGGCCGCGAGCCCAACAAATATTCCTGAGGCTGGAGGCCGCTCACCCCGTCTCCCATTGGCCGACACGCTGAGCTAGCACCGAGGCTCCACCCGCAACTCTATCTCCCATTTGGACCGCCGTCTTCCACTCAGGCCCAAACACAACATCCACGCGCGATCCAAACTTGATGTAGCCGATCCGCTCGCCCTTCGCTACCGAGTCTCCCGCGCGCTTGTAGCAAACGATACGCCGTGCGATCAAGCCCGCGATTTGCCGGCAAACCACCCGCGTCCCACCGTCTTCGATTACCAACGTGTTCTGCTCGTTGTCCGAAGAAGCCGCCTCGTGACTCGCGACACCAAACTTCCCCTCCTGATATCTAACCTCCGTGATCGTACCGGGAATCGGCGCGCGATTCACGTGCACATCAAAGATGTTTAGAAAGATACTGACGCGCGTAACCGCGTTTTCGAGCCTTCGGATTGAAACGACTTTCCCATCGGCAGGCGACACAAGGACATCTCCGGCCGGAGAGACGCGCTCCGGATCCCGGAAAAAGTACAGGCAGAAAGCCGCCAAAACATAGAGCGGCACGCCCACCCAGGGATTCAGAAAATAAGAAAGCGCAAGCCCCACCAAAGCAAGGCCGCAGGCATAATAGATGCCGTCCGGAACGATCCTCAAGTCACCATGTTCGCATGGGGAAACGGACTTCGGGCCTAGGCAATCTTATCGCTTACTCTTCCCGCAACGCCACCACTGGGTCGACCTTCGTTGCGCGCCATGCCGGAAAATAGCTTGCCGCAAGCGAAACGAGCAAGAGCATAACTGCCACACCTGCATACGTCAGGGGATCGCCCGGCTTTACTTCGAACAACATCGTCGTGAGCAAGCGGCTTACCGCGAACGCACCAAGCAACCCGAGCACAAGACCGATTCCGGCCAGACCTAGCGCCTGGCCCAACACCAGACGGAGCACATCTCTCGTCGTAGCCCCGAGCGCCATGCGAACACCGATTTCGTTCCATCGATGGCCGACCACGTAGGCCATCACGCCATACACTCCCGCCATCGCGAGGCAGAGCGCCAAGCCAGCGAATATTCCGAGTAGCAGCGTCCGAAACCTCGGCGGCGCCATGTTCTCGGAGAGAGATGCCTCAAGGGTGGTGAATTTCACCGGAACTTCCGCCGAATGCCGGCCCGCTTCCCGCTGCAGCATCTGTGAAAGCTGGATCGGGTCGCCCGCTGTCCGCACTACAACATTCAATGCAGTTGAGGGCTCGGGGTGTTGCTCGTAAGGCATATAGATTTCAGGCTCGGGTTGATGCGCCGGCCCGTATTGCCGAGTGTCTCCCACAATTCCGACGATTTTCATCGGCCTATCGGAATCAAGTCCGCAGAAGACTACATGGCCGATTGGATCATGCCCGTGAAATGATTGCCGCGCTAATGCTTCGTTGATCACCGCCGTAAACGGCGCGTCATAAGTGTCGGAGTCGTTGAAATCGCGTCCGTGCTTTAGTGGGATACCGAGTGTGCGAAAAGTACCCGGAGCGACGACCGAGAATAAGGCATTTGGCGCTGCGATGCTCAGCTCGTGCGGCAAATGATCGATCCAATAAGACCCATTCGATCGAGGCTCCCCAGGCAACCAACCCGTTGCACCAGCGGCCCGGACCCCCGGCATTCCCGAAAGATCTTCTAGTAGACCCTTATAGAAGCGAATCGCTCGACGGGCGCTTTCTAAATCCGAGGCAGAAACGCTGGTTTCCATCACAAGAACTCGCTCGGGTTGAAAACCGAGAGCAACATTGTGCAGCGCAACAAAGCTCTTCATCAGAAGACCTGCGCCAACGACCAGCACAACCGACAGCGCGATTTCTGCAATAACAAATCCGCTTCGCAGCCGCCCGGTGCTGCCCCCTATGACCGTCCGTCCCGCGCCCTGTTTGAGCGATTCGTTCAAATCCACTCGCGAAGTATGGTAAGCCGGCGCCAGGCCGAACAGAAAACAAGCTACCACCGAAAGGCCCAACGTAAACACAAGCACCGTTCCATCGATGCCCGTTTCGGTGAGGCGCGGCACATTGCCAGGAGCCATTGCCACGAGTGCGCGCGAAACGAGCACCGCCAAGGCCAGCCCGCCTATGCCGCCCGCCACTGCCAGCAGCATGCTTTCGGCAATCAATTGCCTGACAATGCGCCCGCGGCTCGCGCCCACTGCCGCTCGAATCGCGATTTCGCGTGTTCGTCCGGTCGCACGCGCCAGTAATAAGTTAGCGAGATTGGCGCAGGCGATCAGTAACACCATGCCAACCGCGGCCAGCAGCAATTCCAAAGTGAGGCGAACATTTCTCACCATCTCATCGCGCATTCGCGTCACCAGAACGCTCTTGCCTTGGTTGCTATCCCGATATTGACGCTCGAGACGCGCGCCAATCGCACTCATCTGGGCCTGTGCGCGCTCCAAGCTAACTCCTGTTTTTAGCCGCGCGACAACCCGGAAATTATGCGCCGAGCGCGACGTAGTATCAGGAATGATCGTGTTCGCCGGAAACCAGATATCTGTCTTCTCAGGAAAGTGGAATCCGGGCGGCATGACGCCTATGATGGGTAGCGTTTTTCCAAACACGCGGACGGTCTTGCCCAACGCGCTTGGCTCCGAGCCGAAATGGCGCTGCCCGTAGGAATAACTGATCACCGCCGCGCCGGCGCTGCCTGGCTTCTCCTCGTCGACCGTGAAGAACCTACCGATCGCTGGCTGTATTTCGAATACCCGGCAAAATTCTGGTGACACCTCGGCGATGTGGGCGTACTCCGTGGCGGATCCCACAGTCGCCGCCATATCTTCATCGGCATAGTACGCCATGGCGACAAATGAAGTGCTCTGGTCATGCCAGTCGCGAAAATCGGGCGCCGAGACCTGGCCGTGCGAGCCTGCCTTCGTCCACAATGACCAGAGCGTGACGATACGATCCGGATCGCGGTATGCGAGCGGCTTCAGTAGGACCGCATTCACGACGCTGAATACGGCCGTATTCGCTCCAATTCCAAGCGCGATTACAACCAGCGCGAGAACGCTGAACCCAGGATTCTTCCGCAGTGAGCGAAACGCAAATTTCAGGTCCATACTCGTCATTAACGCAGATTTGCAGCGCACAGTTCGCGGAAACGCTTACCTGACCGAGCATCGTCTAGCCCGCGGAATGCATCAGAAAAGCTGATCTATTGACGGAGGAGAGCAATTTAATGGGACGCAAGATCATTTACTGGGTGAGCACCGGTCTAGTTGCTGCGCTGTCGGCCTTTGCTGGATTCGCTTATTTATCCGGCGGCTCGCAAGCCGTTCAAGGCTTCGCGCACGTGGGGTATCCGCAGCAACTGCGCATCATTCTTGGAATCGCCAAACCTCTAGGTGCAATCGCACTCGTGATTACCGGATATCCGAAGCTCAAGGAGTGGGCCTACGCCGGATTCACGTTTGCATGGATCTCAGCAATTGTCGCGCATTATCTGGCCAACGACGGTGCAAAAGCATTAGCGCCCCTCGTATTGCTGGTGTTGCTTTTCGTTTCTTATTGGACTCGGCCGGCAAACCGGCAATTGCCGGCTAAAACCCCGGCGCTCTAGCCAATACTTAGGGCCCCGCCTCAAACACCAGATTGAACGGCGTCTCAGCCGCGCGCCGAAAGCGCGTGAATCCACCTGCTGTTACCACCTCGCGAATACGGCCTTCGCCAGCCTGGGCGCCAAGCCCGAGACCCACCTCTTGCGCTAAGGAAGCCGGCACGCAGATGACAGTCGATGCGGAGTAGTAAATGCGTCCCACGGGGTTCAGATTCGCCGTTACATCGTCGCCCGCGAACGGCTCGACTATCATCCATGTGCCATCTGAAGCGAGCGCTTGCCGAACATGCTTCGCGGCACCGGCCGGATCTCCCATATCGTGCAGGCAATCGAAAAAGGCCACAAAGTCGTAATTGGTCCCGGGAAAACTTTTCGCCGGAGCGACTTCGAAACTCACGCGATCTGCAATACCCGCCTTTTCCGCGTGCTCGCGGGCGCGCTCGATAGATGCCGAATGATAATCGAATCCTTTGAACTCGGAGGCGGGATACGCTTTTGCCATCAAGATGGTCGATGCACCGTGGCCGCAACCCACGTCGGCGACACGGGCCCCGCGTCGTAGCTTCTGCTCCACACCGTCCAGCGCAGGAATCCAATTTGTCGTGAGATTTGCCAGGTAATTCGGCCGGAAGAAGCGTTCGCATCCCTCAAACAAACCCTTCTCGTGTTCGTGCCATCCGAACCCTTTACCGGTTCGAAACGTCTCCGCGAGCTTCTCTTCGTCTTTCATGCAGGACGCGACCATGTGGAAGAAGCCGGGCAAGTGAACCGGAGTATCGTCCATTCCGAGAATGAATGCCTGCTCGGGGGTCATGGAATAGGTTTGCGAATCGGCGTGGTATTCCAAATACTTGCTCGCGGCATTTGCGTTCAGCCATTCGCGGATATATCGCTCGGCTGTGCCCGTGCGTTCAGCCAGTTCAGCCGAAGTCACCGGCTTGCCGTCCGCCATCGCGCGATACAATCCCAGTTTGTCGCCGATCACGATTAGCGCAGCGTGCAATGCTGCGCCCATATCCTGAACCGCTTGGCCGAGTAGCGCATTTAGCTTATCGCCGTCAATCGGTCTGGCCTGTGATGCAGTCGCCACTTGTTCCTCCTCATTTAAGCCGCGCAGCCCGGCGGCTTTGGGGTGTTCTCCCTTTTTATAAGAAAGCGGCGGGCATGTCAAACGCGGTAGCAATCCACATTTGGTGTATGATCGTAAATCGATATACCGATTATCGAATGAAACATGCCCAAACGGAAACTTGACCCGCTGCCTTCGGCGGCATTTCAAATCCTGCTTTCTTTGAGTGACGCAGACTTACACGGTTACGGCATCATGCGGCAGATCGCGAAACAGACTGACGGCCGTATGCGGCTGGGACCTGGAACACTATATAGCTCAATTCGGAGTTTGCTCGAAGAACAGCTCATCGAAGAAGTTGAGCTGCGGCAGGAACCAAGATTCAGCGACGAGCGCCGCAGGTATTACCGCTTGACCTCCGCCGGACGAAAACTTGCGCGCTCAGAGGCCGAGAGACTCGCCGGCTTGTTGCGTATTGCGCGCGCCAAGAGGATGTTCAGGGGGGATTATGTCTGAGAAGATATACACCTGGCTGCTGCGATTTTTTCTTCCACGCTTTTACGAGGCATACGGGGATGCGGCTCTCGAATTATTACGTGAGCGGTCTCGCGACGAGAAAGGATTTCTTCAACGCCTCCGGCTCTGGCTGGACCTGCTAGCCGATTTAGCCATTTCCCTGTTCCGCGAACATCGCTTTCCCCAACCGACGCTGATCGCCTCGTCAGAACGGAATCTCGACGGCATGCCCTCGTTTCATGCACTCGGGTCCCCACCACCTCGTTTTACTGCCTTGCTTCTCGGAGGCGGACTGTCGCTGATGGCACTGGGCGGATTCCCGGCCTTGATTAGCCATCCAGGAAATATTCGCTCGCCACTTACACCGGGTGAGATCTTTGCGGCGCAGGCTGGCGATTTCGAAGAAGAAGCAGCGGGGACGAACGAACCAGGGCAGTCCGTGACCCCGTCCGGATTCGGCATGCGTGCGCTTCCTCCAGCGGCGTTTCAGCACATCGAGTTCGATGCTGCGGAGCGAAAGCGCGTGATCGGCGGCGTGATCTCCAACTTAAAGGAATATTACGTCTATCCGGATCTTGCCCAGAAAATGACCGATATGCTAGCGGCCCATGAAAAGGCCGGCGAGTACAACAGCGCTACCGATAGAGCCGCCTTCGCCGAATTGCTAACAAGACAACTGCAGGATGTCAGTCACGATCGTCATCTCCGCGTCTTCTATAGCTCATCCAAAGCGCCTGAGCATCCGCCCGCCTCGCCACGAGATGATGCCGAGTTTCGAAAGCAGGTGGAACGGGACAATTGCGCATTTAAGAAGGTCGAGATCCTGCCCCACAATCTCGGTTACGTGAAGTTCAATGCGTTTGCTCCTCCCGCCTGGTGCGGTGACACGGCCGCGGCGGCTATGGGCTTTCTGGCCCACGCGGACGCAATTATTTTCGATCTGCGGGATAACCATGGCGGCGACCCGCACATGGTCGCATTCATTGCCACGTACCTCTTCAGTCATCCAACACACCTGAATGACATCTACAATCGCCACGACAATTCAACGGAGCAGTACTGGACCCTTGCGGATGTGCCTGGCAAGAGACTAGCGGACAAACCTGCCTATGTCCTCACTTCCTCAGAAACTTTTTCCGGCGGGGAGGAGTTCTGTTACGATCTGAAAAATCTCAAACGCGCGACCCTTGTCGGCGAGACGACAGGAGGCGGTGCGCATCTCGTGGATGGACATCGCATTGATGATCACTTCGGGATCGGTGTACCCTTTGCAAGAGCGATCAATCCTATCTCAAAGAAGGACTGGGAAGGGGCGGGCGTTGTACCGGACGTCAACGTGAAAGCTGCCGATGCGCTAGCGATAGCGGAGAAGCTGGCAGAAGGAAGGTTGAAGAGCAAGTAGCTGAACTCCACGCTGGAATTCGGTAGCTTGCTGCCATGCAAGCCGCTCAGTTGACCTTCATCTGAAGTCTCTGCGCTAGCTTGCGCTGTTGGCGGTCGAAGCTGTAGAGGTAATCCACATTTAGCTCGAGAGCGGCGGCTACATGCAATAGGTCCGCCGTACGCGTTCCCAGGCGCGCAGTCGTTCGGAGGGAGATCTGCTGGGCGCGTTGGAAAGCTTCCTCTGGCAGCCGTGTAAGTTGGAAGACACCTCGGCTTACATCCTTCTCGAAATCACGCAAAGACGACTTCGCCTGGGCGGATGAAATTTCCTTTCGAAAAACGCGCATTTCCAGAGCATTGATGCGTTCTAATTCAGTGAAGGTAGACACAAGGTGAGTGCTCTTCGACACCTGCATGATCTGCGCCGCTGCAATGGAGTTGGCATCGGGGCTGTACAGTGAGATCAGAAAACTTGTGTCCACGTAGACTCTCAATAACGGCTCCGATCTTCCGCGATCAGGTCCGCGCCGCTAACCGGAAGAATCTTGTCACCGTAAGTAGAACGCAACCGCTGGAGAAAATCGGGGGGCTCGGCGGCGGGTTCCGCGCTCTCCGGGATCAGACGAGCAATTACGCGGCGGCGATTCGTAATCTGAATTTCCTCGCCCTGACGCAGAAGTCGCTTGATTCTCTTAAATCCATACCGCAAATCGCGGACAGATGCCTTTGTCATGTGATACATTTTAGCATCACATTCTGAACACCGCCGTGCCCGAGCCTCAAGCAGATAATCGTCATCTTTGGATATGGGCTGATGCTTTAACGCCAAGAGCTAGCGCGGCCGAAGCTGAATCAATAATTACCCGTGCCGTGTGAAATTGCTCATTGGCTCTCATGCGCGCGTCACAATCGCCGCAGATCCTTATTCGGCCCGCAACGCTTCGATCGGCGAAATTAAACTCGCTCGGAACGCTGGAATTAAAGAAGCGGCGATGGCCGATAGTCCAAGCATCGCGACGGCCACTAACGTCACCATAAGATTGTATGGCTTCATGCCGTAGAGCTGATGCCCGAGGAATCGCCCAGCCGCGAACGTCAACGGCAATCCAATTACGAGACCAATAATGATAAGCCCGAAGGCGCCTCGTACCACCAGTGCCACAACCTGCCCGCGATCAGCACCGAGCGCCATACGTACACCGATCTCGCCCGTGCGCTGGCCTGCGTTATAAGCAGTTACTCCATACAGCCCGATACAAGAGAGGACAAGCGAAAGAATCCCGAAAAACGAGGTGAGTCTTGCCATTAGTCGCTGCTGTCGGAACAGGCCCGCCACTTGCTCCTTGAGAGTGCGAATAGAAATAATCGGCAGCTTTGAATCCACGGATGCCATCGCGCGGCGCACTTGCGTGTCGGACAGGCTGGCACCTGGCTCGGTCACGATGATTATGTCGCGCAAATAATGTGATCCCGGATTGCCATCCCTGGGTGCAGGATCTGCGATGAAATCATGCTGCGTTTCGGGCAAAAAGAAAAACGGCCCAATCGGCTTGTCCAGATCGAAGCTCAGATAGCGGGCGTTTTTGGCGATCCCCACAATCTCGTACAGGCGGGACGATCCGAATCCAGAACGCCCGAAATACTTCCCGATCGGATCTTCATTCCTGAAGAATTTCCGCGCGAACGCTTCATTAATCACTGCCACATGCCGTGAGGCTTGTGTGTCCTGAGCCGAAATACCGCGGCCCCTGAGAATTGGGGTCCCAATCGCCGCGAAGTAGTCTGCTGTGACTCGATCCCAAGAAATGCCGACGTCATCGTTCGGTCCTGGGGCTGGACGACCATCTACCCAGACGTCGTCATTCCAATTGTTGCCGCCTAGGGGCGAGTATATGCAGAGAGCCACGGATGATACTCCCGGAATGCTGGACAGCGAATCTCGTATGCGCCGGTACAGCGGGGTGAGCTGGTTTTCCGGATAACCCGCGAGCCGCGGGTCGAGGTTCACAACAACGCGCCGGTTCTGATCGAATCCGAAATCCTGGTTTTCCAGCCCGAGCAGCGCGGCGGTAAGTAATCCTGAAGCAGAAAGTAAAACAAGCGAAAGTGCAGCCTGAAACACGACCAGTGCCTTTCGCGGCAGCGAGGCCGTGCGCGCAGTAGACCGATTCGCGCCCCGAAGCGCTTCTATCGGGTCGACTCGCGTGGCAATCCACGCGGGCGCAATACCGGATGCAATCCCCGTTACCAGTGAAACGCCGAACGCGAAAAGCAGGACTGGTATAGAAGGTGAGGCGTCGATGGGGACGTCTCCCATATTGGCAAGCCGCGGGAAGACAAAACGCAAAATGAAGCTTGTACCGGCAAAAGCAATCGCCAAGCCCGCCGCGCCGCCGAACAGCGACAGCAAGATGCTTTCCGTGAGCGCCTGACGCACGATTCGGCGCGCTTGCGCTCCGAGGGCCATACTCAAGGATGTCTGTTGCCGCCGCTCCATTCCACGAACAAGCATGAGATTTGCCACGTTCGCGCAAACGATCATCAGGACAAATCCTGAGACCAGCATCAGGATCTTTAGCCAGTGCTCATATTCGTCGCGCATGCCGCTGATGCCCGCCCCACCGTGGCTAAGGAACAGGGTCTGTTCGGGAAATCTTGCGCGATCGTTCGCGCTCATGTCGCCCCAGTGCGAGCGCAGCCATTGCTTCAGCTCGACGCGCATCTGCGCCTCGATGGATCCGAGCTTCGCGCCCGGCCGAACGCGGCCAATCAGATCTAACCAGTAGGTATCGGGCTTATTCAGATCGCCATCGCCACCGTACGTCTCGGTCGAAAGCGGCAGAAAGAAATCCGGCGGATTCGGGCGCAGGCTGTCTCCATAAAACCCTCGCGGCGAAATGCCAACTATCGTAAAAGGCTTTTCATCTAGATCGAAGATGCTTCCAATAACCGAGGGATCGGAACCATATCTTTGCTCCCACAAGCGGTAGCTCATCACGGCAACCGGCGCTGCATTCGGCTGATCGTCCGTAGGCGCGAGCACGCGTCCGGCATACGCCTTTATGCCAAACATCTGGAAATAATTTCCCGAGACGAACTCGCCCGGATAGGTCTCCGCTGCGTCAGATTTGCCCTCGCGCCGAACGCCGTAGAGCTGCTCGCTTGCCGAGAAGGCAGCTAATTCCGCAAAACCCTTGGTGTTGTCCCGGAAGTGTTTATACAAGGGATACGAAACCAGAGAGAACTCTTTGTCCTGGCTATATCCGCCCCAATAGCAGCACCGCGCCTCCTTTCCAAGGCGCAACAATTCGGCTGGATTGGCTACTGCCAGCGACTTCAGCAAAACGGCGTACACCAAAGTGAAAATAGATGTGGTCGCGCCAATCCCCAATGCCAGTGTCAGGACGGTCGTGATGCTGAATGCGGGAGACTTTCGCAAACGCCGAAGCGCGTGGCGCGTATCCTGGATCAGCGTTTCCAAAAGCGGCACCCCTCTTTGTTCTCGATAATCTTCCTTTATTGCTTCCACCGCCCCGAACTTCAACACGGCTTGGCGTCGCGCCTCCACGGGTGATAAACCGGTGCGAAGATTTTCGGCAGTCTGCATCGCGAGATGCTCTTCGATTTCAGCTTGCAAGCGCTTTTCGTAGCCCTGCCGCCTCATCCAGGAAAGCAAGCGCGTGAGGGAACGGCGCATAGCCTTCATCGCAGATCCTCGACTTTCGCAGAAAAGAATCGGCCGATAATGGCCGCCGTCTGTTCCCAACTTCTTGTCTCGGCTTCGAGTTGCTTGCGCCCTAGGCGGGTAAGCCGGTAAAAGCGAGCCTTGCGGTTGTTTTCCGAGGCGCCCCATTGCGAAGCAATTGAACCCTCCTGCTCGAGTTTCAGCAGCACGGGGTATAGCGTGCCTTGATTGACGGACAGAAGATCTCCGCTGATTTGCTCGACGCGGCGGGCAATGCCATAACCGTGAAGGGGCCCGAGCACGTCGAGAGTTTTCAGCACCATCAATGTCAAAGTGCCTTGTAGGACATCCGGCTTCTCTTTCATAGGTCGCCTATTGGGTTTCCAACAGGAAGTATGTCACACTCCCTTTGGGAAAACAACAGGTAGTTTCTGAATGGAGGCTCAGAGAAGTTCGACGACAACTTCAATATCGAGCTGGACGCCTTGGTACCGAGCGTGAAACCCTAGCCGTCGACTGCCGGCTTCCTTACAACTCCCCCACCAACCCCGCCAGCAACGCCACGCGATCCGCGATGCGATCAATCAGAATGCTCTCGTTCGGCGCGTGAGCGCCTTCGCCCACCGCGCCCAAACCATCGAGCGTCGCGACGCCCAGTGCCGCTGTAAAATTGCCGTCCGATCCACCGCCCGTCGATGACTCTTCCAGCTTCACTCCCATTTCCGCGCCCACCTTACGCGCCTTAGCAAACAAATTCGCAATCTGCCGCGTCCGCTCCATCGGAGGCCGGTTCAATCCGCCCTGTACGCGAATCTTGCATCGTTTGTCCACCGGCTTCAGCCCGCGAAATTTCTTGTCCAGAGCCTCGGCTTGCTTTAACTGAGCGACGCGAATGTCCACGTCAATTCGCGCCTCCGCAGGCACCACATTCGTTCGCGTTCCGCCTCTGATCACGCCCGGATTTACCGTGATGCCGCGCTTTAATTCCGTGAACCCCGCAATCTTTTCCACTTGGCGCGCCGCTTCAACGATGGCGCTCGCTCCGTTTGCGAAATCCACCCCCGAATGCGAAGCCTTGCCTTCAATCCAAACCGTGTAATCTCCGACTCCTTTGCGAGCCGTCTTCAGCTTGCCGCTCAACCCGGTTCCCGGTTCGAGTACCAGAACAAAATCGCTCTGCCTCGCCTCGAGCCTCGTCAAATAGCGCGACGCGCTGCCCACCTCTTCATCGGAGACAATCCAGAGCACAACATCGCGCTCAATCGCCACATTAAATTCCCGCAGACACCGAATCGCGTAAATAAAAAACGCGAGCCCGCCTTTCATGTCGAGCACACCCGGCCCCCACAGCCGCCCATCAGCCTGCCGGAACGGTATGGTCTTCAGAGTTCCTAACGGCCACACGGTATCGGAATGCCCCAAGCCCAGAATCTGAGGTTTTTTCTTTCGCCCGGCAAGCTTAAACTCGAGCCGCAGGTGCTTGCCATAGACAGCACTTTCCGGCTTGATCACGTGCGCCGTCGCAATATCTTGCGTCTTCTCCGCCAATAAATCGACGAACCGGTTCACGTCTTCCGGAGAATCGCTCGGTGACTCGCATTCCACCATTTCCCGGATCAACTGAATGATTTCCGCTTGCTTCTCGACGGCATAACGTATAAAGCGATGCATCGGTTGTTATAATGCCATGCAATCACCGCGATGCCCCTGACGCGGGCCACGATCGACAATGGACATCCAGGAAATCCGCGATACGCTGCCTCATCGCTACCCGATGTTGCTCGTCGACCGCATCCTCGACATCACGGGTGATTCAATCATTGGCATCAAGAATGTCACCGCAAACGAGCCGTTTTTCAACGGTCATTTCCCTGGGTTCCCCGTTATGCCTGGCGTAATGATTATCGAGGCGATGGCGCAGGTCTCGGGCATCCTGGTCGCTAAGCTTGCACCCCATACACGCGGCAAGCTCATGTATCTGGCATCCATCGAAGAAGCGAAATTCCGTAAGCCGGTCGTGCCGGGCGACCAGTTACGCATCGAAATGAAATTGATCCGTCTCAAACACACGGTCGCCAAGATAAAAGGTGTTGCAAGCGTCAACGGCCAGATCGTTGCCGAAGCGAGCCTCATGTGCAAGCTCACAGACCGCGCGTCCGAATCCGCGCCTACGACCTCGGCGCCTGCCACTCCCGCCGAAGTCCCCGAGCACCAGATGGCCTGATCCCGATTCGTCTTGCTCGCTCCCCAGGGATGGCAATGCACGCGACGGCAATCATCGATCCGAGTGCCGAAATTTCTGCTGATGCCGAAATCGGACCGTATTGCATCATCGGCCCGGGTGTAACGATCGGAGCCCGCACTCGGCTGATGGCGCACGTGTATCTCGAGGGAAAGCTCGCCATCGGAGAAGATAACCTCTTCTATCCGTATTCGTCTTGCGGCGTCGCTCCTCAGGACAAGAAATACAAAGGCGAAGCTTCCGAGACGCGCATCGGCAACCGCAATTCCATCCGCGAATTCGTCACGATTCATCGGGGCACGGGAGGCGGGGGCATGATCACTTCCATCGGCGACGGCAATCTGCTCATGGCCTACGTGCACATCGCTCACGATGTGACAATTCACAGCAACACGATCCTCGCCAACGGGGTCACGTTTGCCGGCCATGTCATCGTCGAGGATTACGCCAACATCGGCGGACTCAGCGCCATTCATCAGTTTTGCCGGATTGGCCGCCACGCTATGGTCGGGAGCTACAGCGTCATCAAACAGAACGTGCTTCCGTACTCAATCACCGCTTCGGATCACCACGTTGAAGTATACGGCGCGAATCGAATCGGCCTGGAGCGCCGCGGCTTCGGCCCTGAAGCCATCGAAGCACTCCAAAATGCATTTCGCATCCTGACCCGCGCAGGATTGAACACCACGCAAGCTCTCGCCCGTATCGAAGAGGAGGTCCCTCAAACCGATGAAGTTCGCGAACTCCTCGATTCAATCCGCAATTCGAAGTGTGGATTCATTAAGTAGAACGGGTCAGAGCAACCTGTCACCATCCGCGATCTCCTAGATCGAATCCCGCCGGAAAATCTGCGCTAGATTTACTGCTGCAAACTACTCGTTGTGTCGAGCGGCAAATCCACCGTCATGGGCGGGTGATCTGAGATACGATCTTCCGCGGCCTCATTCAGCTCTCGCATGGTAACCGGAAAATGTGGCGCAAAGCGATAGCTCTGATCATCACGGCGCGGGTCCCGAATAAAAGACTTCACGAAAAACCAGTCCAATTTCAGATTGCCAACCAGGCCCCCGAAATCTCGCTCGAACGTGTAAGTTGGAACGAACCCCTTGCTGCCTCGCTGATTGCTGTTCGCCAGAGTCCGCTCATTACCGTGCAAAGTCCTCTCAAACGTTCCTCTGAAGTCAAACGCATAACCATCAGAAAATCGAAACTTCTCCACCTTCTGAAAGAGTCCCGCCTCGCGGTTCTCCCATACAAAAGGCACGTGCCGGGCCGTGGGATCGCGGTAGCCATGGGCATATTTCACCGGAAATATCGCCCATTGCGGAATGCTGACCGGACTGAACCAAAAGACTGCTTGCGTTATCCAAAATCGATAGTCCTTCACGCGCTTCATGATCTCGTTGCGCACTGAGGTGGGAGTCGCATCACTTCCGCTTGTATTCAAATCGCCCGCTAAGATTACCGGGTTCTTCACGTCCCTGATCGCATCCAACAAGGCGGTCATCTGCTTTTGGCGGCACGCGGGTGGACATTTGTTCTCGAGATGTGCGGATACAATCGTCACCTCTCCCGTCGTTAATCCAGGGATCGCGAGATCGATAATTAAGGCGATGCGCCCGCCATGACGCACTTCTCGAACGATTCGCTCGCGAAATAATTTCTCAGCGCTCCACCTTTTCCCTTGCTCCAGCTTCGCGATCCCTTGCACCTCTTTCGCGTACCAGTCATAGCAAACTGGGAGGCGTAAAATGCGGGCCCCGCGAATCGGATACCGGCTCAGCACAGCGTTCCCGTGCAGACCGCGATAACGGCCGCGATCAACCGCAAGGTCATCTTCTAATCTCTGCTGCGCGGCCTTATCCGGAAGCTCGATCTGCTCGATATCCAGATCGAAAATCGGATCCACTTCGACAAACTCAACTCCGTAGGCATAGTTCATCCGAAGAGCGGCAGCCAGTTCGCGCCCCACATCCCGATAATCAGTCCGCTTCATCCCGAGATCCACCTCATTCAAGATCAGGATGTCCGCGTCCCGTATCCTGCCAAGCTGGCTCTCAATCGCGGCGCGCTGATTATCAGGCCGGTTCTCGTATCCCGAATCGCGCTGAAATTTCGCTGCGTCCCCAAGCGCTGTTTGTATCAGGTCGAAATTCAACCCTCTTTCGATGTTCCAGAATGCTGTTCTGACAATCGGGCCAACTCCATCCTCGGTGGGCCGGTGCGGCATTTCCTTCGATCCGTTCTCGACAAACGGCGTTGTCAGAAGTCGATTCAGCTTCTGACCCGCCGGTCCCTTCGGGTCGGCCGTCCGCGACAACTCCGTCAGCTCATCAAAGGATAGGAACTCTGGCGCCACAGAGCGAACTCCGCCCGGCGGCAGGTCTTGGGCATTAAGCCTCGCGCCCCAGCAATACGCGACGACCGCGAGAAAAGTGAAAGGCCGCACGGGGCGTCAGGATTACTTCAGGAACTCCACAGTGCCGTCGTCCAGCTTGTAGTAAGCGCTCACCACTTTCACCGCGGATCCGCCGCGTAAATCGTCTGCAATGAGTTTCGCCATATTCTTCGCGTTCGTTCGCACGGCTTCCTCCCATTCCGTGGGATCAACGCGCTCGTGGTGCTCGCACGAAGGAAGTGGCTTCCGAACCGCCGGACGAATGAGATCCCAGATCGCATCGATGTGCGGCCCCGGTCTAGGGCAAAAAGCCGCTTCCACTGCTCCACATCGTTGATGGCCCATGACCACGACAAGCTTGGCCCCGAGATGCGCAACCGCGTACTCAATGCTCCCCAGAGCGGCAGGGCTGGCGACATTTCCGGCGACGCGGATCGTGAAGAGATCGCCCACGCCTTGGTCAAACACAATCTCAGGGGGCACTCGCGAGTCGGAACAACTCAGCACGATCGCAAACGGCTTTTGACAACACGCCAGCCGCTTCGCGCATTCCGCTGATTGATGAAGGTGGTTGGGAGTGCTTCTAAAACGGGCATTGCCTTCTCGAAGCGCGTCCAACTCAGTCCCGGAACGAGGCGGGTCACAAACGGGACAGGGCGCGCCGGGCTGGCAGTTTTCGTCAGCCTGCCCTCTGCATACCAGAACAAGGACAAACAAACAGAAGTACACAATCGCCGGAGTTCTTCGCATGACAGTGCCTGATCTGCAACAGCATACACGATTTGCACGTTACCCGAAACAAAGATAGTCTTTTTTTTATGATCATCAGACTAGATCGTCAGTTTGGATTGGGCTTGATTCTTGCGGCATGTGGTCTTGTGGCCGGCTGGTTCGCAGGCCAGGGACGTAATGTCCATGCCGACGATACAGCGCCACTGATCGATGTGAAATCGATCGAGGGTAATTCAAGCCTCATCCTTTACTATCCCGGTGAGAAGAAGATTTTTATCTACAATGCGCCGTTCGTTGGTGGCCCCAAGTCGGCCTGCGCTTACGTCTTCACGCTAACTAGCCCCGGTGGCCCGATTTCGCGCCAGAATTGTGGCACCCTCTGACATTTCCATGCATGGACACTCGTTCGCTCCTCACGGCGAAGACGATGCCGGCCTACTGCCCGTTTCGATCGCCATCTCGATCGTAGCTGTGCTGCTCGCCTTCGTTTCGTTGTTTGGCCATCGCGCCCACACTCGCAGCATTCTCGCTCAGAATCGATTGAATGATGCGTGGGTCCACTATCAAGCCGCCGCTCTCTCACAAACAAGTCACGACATGCTGCTCGACCTGCTGTCTTCGGCACAGCTCGGCGATGCCGCGAACGCCGGTAAGGTGCGAACCAAATATCAGCAGAAAATGGAGCAAGCCGGCCGCGACCAGAACGAAATGGAACGCAGAGCTTCGGCGCTCGAAGCCGAAGTGGAACATCGCGAGACGGCAGCCGATCGGTTTGATCTCGCCGATGTCTTTTTGGAAGCCGCCGTTGTATTTATCTCGATAACGCTGCTGACAAGACGATGGCTCTATTCGGGCATCGGAGTAGCATTCGCGCTTGTGGGCCTAATCATCGCTGCAACGGGTCTCTTCGTGAGTTGACACGGCCTGGCAGGTGTCTATGCCAACAATGGTTCTGTGATTTCACCTAGAAAGCCCAGACCAACTTGGAAGCAACTTCTCGATAAGCATGCACCCGTGCAGTTGCCCGCAGCTTATGATGCATTGACCGCGAAACTCATCGAGCGGGCTGGCTTCTCCGCCTATCAAATCGGCGGCTTTGCGCTCGCCGGAGCACGGCACGGTTTACCCGATATTGACCTGACGCGTTTTGCCGAGCAGTCTGCCGGCGTTCGTGACATTATGGCCGCGTGTTCGCTGCCGGTTCTCGTCGATTGCGATGACGGCTACGGCGATGTCAAGAATGTCACGTACACCGTCCAGCACTATGAGGCCATGGGCGTCGCGGCAATTTTTCTCGAAGACCAAGTCGCTCCCAAACGATGCGGCCATATGGCTGGGAAACGCGTCGTCCCTGCGGAAGTAATGGTTGAAAAGATCAAGGCGGCGGCCGCGGCGCGCAGTGATCGCGAGAACCTATTTATTGTTGCCAGAACTGACGCACGCGAGCCTGAAGGCCTGGATGCAGCACTCCGCCGGGGAGAGTCTTATTTGAAAGCCGGGGCTGATGGGATTTACGTCGAAGCGCCAAAAAGCGAGAAGGACTTGCAGCAGATTGGAAAAGTCTTCAAGGGTGTTCCGCAAATGACCAATATGTTCGAGGGAGACAACGAAACACCCTGGCTGACCCCTAAGGAACTACACAAGCTCGGCTTCTCGATGATCCTGTATCCCACCACGCTTCTATTTCGTGTCGTGCGAGCGCTCGAACGCGCGCTTGAAGATCTCAAGCAAGGCAAGCAGGCGCCCAAAGATGAGCGCGTCGGGCTCACCGAGTACGAAAAGATTGTCGGCCTCGAGCGCTGGGCGCTTATTGAAAAACGTTTTGGGGACAGTAAAGATCGCCAGTAATTCAGTAGAACTCGAATTACGCATGTCTCACCAGAGCGCTCGATACGCAATGATCGCAGGAAACGGACGCTTTCCGCTGCTTGCGCTTCAAACTGCGCGACGCGAAGGTCACGATGTAGTCGTTGTCGCCATCGAAGGTGAAGCTGCGCCCGAGGTTGCGCAGCACGCTTCCTCTCTTCACTGGATCAACATCGGGCAGCTCGGGAAGCTCATCGATATCCTTAAGCGCGAGCAGATTTCGGAAGTCATGATGGCGGGCCAGGTGAAGCATGTCAGCATTTTTTCTTCGCTCACTCCCGATTGGCGGCTATTTAAATTGCTCATGTCTCTTAAAGAGAAAAACACGGCCGCGCTCATCGGCGGAATACAAAAAGTTCTTCATGAGGAAGGAATTGAGCTGGTCGATTCCACGCGATTGCTGAAACTGTTCCTTGCCCCGGAAGGTGTTCTGACCGAGCGAAAACCGGATAAAGAAGAAGAAGCCGATATCGCCTATGGCCGCCGCATTGCGGCCGTGCTCGCATCAGTTGATATCGGTCAGAGCGTGGCAATCAGTGAAAAGGCGTGTGTCGCGGCAGAAGCGATGGAGGGAACCGATGCGATGCTGCGCCGTGCCGCCACGCTCACCAACGGCAGACCTTTGCGATTAGTGAAGGCGTCGCACGGTCGCGCCCACCTGCTATTTGATGTTCCCGTTGCAGGTCTGGCAACTGTCGAAGCCATGATTGAAACGCGAACCACTGCGATGGCCATTGACGCCGGACGTACTCTTCTACTTGACAGAGAAGAAATGCTGAAACGCGCGAACGATGCCCGGCTGACCATCGTTGCCTATCCATCGATGGAACCTCCCGAGGTATGAGCGCTCTTCGCGTTGCGGTCATCGGAGCCGGAAGTTTCGGCCGGCAGCATGTCCGAGCTATCAAGGAGCTCGCAGCAGCGGACCTTGTGGCAATTGTGGATATCGACGTTGACAAAGCTCAGCAGCTTGCAACCGAATTCGGCTCACACGCCTACGATGAGACCGGAGAACTCCTTTCGAAAATCGACGCCGCAATCATCGCCACGCCAACTTTCACTCACGAACAAATCGCAACCCGTTTGCTGGAGGCCGGAATTGACTTGCTTGTGGAAAAGCCGATCGCGGATACTTCGGCGGCTGGCGAGCGCCTCGCCCGTCTGGCCGAAAGAAAAAGCCGCATCCTGCAGGCCGGCCATCTGGAGCGCTTTAATCCCGCAGTGAAGGCGCTCGAACAGGCTCTCACGGTGCCGCTCTTTTTTGAGGTTCACCGGCTCAGCACCTTTACGCCGCGAAGCCTCGATATTGACGTGATTCTCGATCTCATGATCCACGATCTTGATATCGTCCTGAGCTTCATGCGCGAGACTCCCGCCGAGATTCACGCGGCCGGTATCTCCGTGTTGTCTCCGCGCGTCGATATTGCTAACGTCCGGCTTTCGTTTCCATCCGGTTGCGTTGCCAATCTGACCGCTAGCCGCGTCTCGACCGAGAAGGTCCGCAAGCTCCGGCTGTTCCAGCCGGGCGAGTACATTTCGCTCGATTACCAGCGGCAGGACGCCTTTCGAGTAGCAGTTCGCAAAAACGAACCCAATCCGGCCACCGGGGAGTTCGTTTCGCAAAACAGCCCCCAATTTGACTTCAGCCATCTGCCGGTCGAACGCGGCGAGCCTCTAAAGCTGGAACTTGCCGCCTTTTTCGCCGCCGTTCGGGACCGCACCCGTCCCCCCGTCGACGGATTCGAGGCGGCAAATACGCTTCGCATTGCCGAGGCGATCCTTGATAAAATTAGGGAACACGCAGAGTTAGTGGCTGAAACGCTTCGCCGCCCTTAGCCGTTCCTCAAAGCAGCATGGAGACTCAAACGGTCGATCCGCCGACCGTCCAGCCCGAATTAAACCTTCTTCTCGCCTGGCCCGACGAGCGCGGCCAGCGCTGGAGGACGATTCTCGGCGCATCTCTTTCGGTTCACCTTCTTCTTTTCTTCGCGGCGGTAAAACTGCCGGCATTTGTTCGCCTCGCTTCCCCGCCCGAATCGCGCACCGTGGTCATCAAGCGCACGCCGTTGTATTTGCCCCGCGATGTACTCACCCAGCGCGCTCCTAATCGCAACAAATTGTCTAAGCAGATCGATCTTGCTGATCTACTAGCTTCGCAAGCCTCCCCGGCGCGCGCCTCTGCTCCTCAGCCGAAGCCGAGACGTTTCGAGCTACCGAAGCAAACGACTCCCGAAATTGCAAAGAACGCGCCGCCGCAGATCACGGTTGAGCCTCCGAGCGTAGCCCTCAACGAAGCGGCGGCTCCGGCTCCCATCGCCCATCCGGCTTCGCCCGAAAATCCTTTTCAAAATGTTGCGCCGCAGCCGCAGAAGAGCCCGAAACCTGCCGCTCCGAAATCCACTGTTCAGACGGCCATCGATGAGGCTCACCGCTCTAACAGAAAAGTGGCAATCAGCGACGACACCCCCATAGAGCGACTGCCCGGATCACCTGGATCGATTGAACGCACGCCGGCGCAACACGCGGCTATCGAGCTTGAGAGCGATCCGCAGGGCACAGACTTCAAGCCGTATCTCGCGCGCATCTTGGCCATCGTGCGCTCAAATTGGCGGACGGTGATTCCTGAGAGCGTGCGCATGGGGACCCGGCGTGGACGTACGGTAATCGAGTTCGCGATTAATCGCGACGGCAGCATACCGAAACTCGTGATTGCAGATCCTTCAGGTTCGGAGCCGCTCGACCGGGCAGCCGTTGCCGGCCTAAGCATGTCGAATCCACTTCCGCCACTTCCTTCCGACTACAAAGGCCTACAGGTTCGCTTGGCTTTTTCGTTTGCCTACAATATGCCAGCTCAATGAGTTTCCAAGAGCCTTCGCGCGGTCTCATTGGTATCCGAACTGCTCTGACGCTTTACGCCGTATTGATTGGATTCGCAGTCTTTACGTTGAGGGGTGTACCGCTATACATCGCGCTACTGATCATCCTCGGTCTAGCCGCAAAGGCATTCCTGCACCACCTACGCAAACGCCTGGAATAGTGGCCCAAAACCACCATCGGCGGTGCAATGCAACCGGGATAGCCGCAGCTAACTCTTTTGCTTTTATTAGTTTGAACTGGCGAAACGCGTGCAATATCCTTTTCGTCGACACCTAATGAGGGCAGTCATGAAGAGCTTTATGAAAACACCATTTCGGACTGCGGCCTATTTTCTTCCATTCGTTTTGTTAGCCGCGTCACCTCTTGTATACGCACAGAATTCCGCGACGAACGGCTGGCCGCGCGTAGACGATCCGCAGCAGCAGCAGGCTCAAGCCGATCAGAATCAGCCTTCGCCAACAGATCAGAATCTGGCTCCGGCGCCCGGCGATAATCAGCCGAATTACAACCATTCTGGCAACAACCAGCAGCCTGATTACAACCAGCCGACTCCGCCTCCCGACCAGTCAAACAACAATTCGTCCAATTACGACAATGCGCCCGACTATCAAATACCGGCGCAATTGACGATCAAGTCGGGTACTTTCATCACTGTTCGAGTCAACCAGATGCTGTCATCTGATAAGAATCAGGCGGGCGATGCGTTTACCGCAACATTGGTACGGCCGATCGTGGTCGACGGAATTGTTGTTGCCGAGCCCGGACAAACGCTCGCCGGTCGCGTCGTCGAGGCCAAGAAAGCCGGCCGCGTAGAAGGAGTCGCGCGTCTGGGCGTTCAGCTTACGGACATAACCTTGGTTGACGGCCAGCAGGTCTCGATCCAGTCACAATTGATTAGCCGCAGCGGACCGACGTCAGTTGGCAGAGATGCTGCCGCGATTGCAGGCACCACTGCTTTAGGGGCGGCGATTGGTGCGGCTGCCGACTGGGGGCGTGGAGCAGCGATCGGCGCTGGCGCTGGAGCCCTGGTAGCCACCGTGGGCGTGTTGGTCACCCGTGGCCGCCCCAGCGTGATCTATCCCGAACAGATCCTGACCTTCCGGATTGAAGCGCCAATCACGTTTTCTACAGCCAATTCTCAGCAGGCGTTTCGTTACGTAGAACCTAACGAATATGACCAGAACAACAATGGTCGCGGACCTCAGCAATACGCGCAAAACGGCCCTGCGCCTCCGCCCTATTACGGTTACAACTACGGCTATCCGTACCCTTATTACGGCTATCCCTATCCTTACTACGCCTATGGCTATCCCTACTACTGGGGTCCGGGATTTGGATTCTACTTCGGTCCCGGCTACTGGTGGGGCGGCCATTACTATCGCGGATACTATGGCCGAGGATTCTACGGCCGCGGAGGATTCGGCGGTCGTGGTTTTGAGGGCCGCGGCTTTGTCGGGCGCGGAGGCATAGGTGGATTCGCGGGTAGTGCCGGTCGTGGCTCTGCCGCTGGTGTCGGCCGCGGCTCGGCTGGTGGATTCGCCCACGGTGGTGGCGGCGCCCGGCGTTAGATTCTAAGATTTTATTGATAAGGTCCGCAGGGCTGGAGGGTGAACCCTTCCAGCCCTTAACTTTTTCGGCGGGGTCCTCCGCTCCGTGATAACTAAAGGAATGAGCTTTTCGATAAGCCGCCGGGAGTTGATCGAGTCGCTAGCAATGGCGGCTGTCCCCAATATGAGTTCACAAATGCAAGTATATGTCGTGGTCGGCGCAGGCGTCTTCGGCGCATGGACGGCGTATCATCTCAGACGCACGGGAAACAAAGTCACGCTGCTCGACGAGTATGGGCCGGCGAGCAGTCGCGCGAGCTCGGGCGGAGAATCACGCATCATTCGCGCGTCGTATGGAAAAGATGAGGTCTACTCGAAAATGGCTCTCCGCTCGATGACGTTATGGGAGGAATTCTTTGCGCGAACGGGCCGCAATTTGCTGGCGCGCACCGGCGTATTGTGGCTCGCAAGAACAGGCAATGCGTACGCGCGGGAGAGCCGCGAAGCGCTTGAAAAATTGGGCATCAAATTCGAGCATTTGTCGCCTGCCGAGCTCAAGCAACGCTATCCGCAGTTCCAGGTGGGGGATAACGTCGACGCAATCTTCGAACCGAACAGCGGTGCGCTGATGGCGCGGCAGGCGGTGCAAGCTGTCGTTGCGCAGTTTGTGCGCGATGGAGGGAGCTACGAACATGCAGCGATTCGAACGCCCGAAGGCAAAGGACGCCTGCAGCACATCGAAACGAAAGACGGCAGAGCAATTAGCGGCGACGCATTTGTTTTCGCTTGTGGTCCCTGGCTCGGCAAAGTGTTTCCCGATGTACTTGGGAAACGAATCTTCCCCACACGGCAGGAAGTTTTTTTCTTCGGAATTCCGCCGGGGGATCGCCGCTTCGAGCCGCCACAAATGCCGGTATGGATCGATTTCAGCGACGATCGCGGGATGTACGGCTTCCCGGATCTCGAGAGCCGCGGCTTCAAAGTTGCGTTCGACAAGCATGGACCAGAGATCGATCCCGACAGCGTGAATCGCTTCGCGAGCCCGGAAAAAGTTGCCGCGGCACGCGAGTATGTTTCAGAGCGCTTTCCTGCACTGGCGAACTGCCCGATTGTGGACTCGCGTGTTTGCCAATACGAGAACACGTCAAACGGCGATTTCGTGATTGACCGGCACCCCGCGTTTGACAATGTATGGATCGCGGGCGGTGGTTCGGGTCACGGTTTCAAGCACGGACCAGCCGTAGGCGAATATACAGCGGCGCGAGTCACCGGCGCGGCGACTCCCGCAATTGAGCCCCGGTTTTCACTTGCGTCGAAAGGCACGGAACAGAACCGCGCCGTTTACTGATCCAGCTTAAAACTGGAGATGCAGGCCGAACTGCATCTGGCGCATCGGCACCTGAATGCTCGTGATTTGTCCTGCATTGCTCTCGTCGATATAGACAGTTCCGTTATTCGGCAAGCCGAGATTGACGTGATTAAACACGTTAAATGCGTCGGCCCTCAGCTCGAGCGAGAAGCGCTCGCTCGGTATAAAGTTTTTCGCAAGCGATAGATTCGATACCGCAAGACTTGGACCACGTAATGAATTGCGCCCTGCCGTTCCGTTCCGGAAAGGCTGACGCGGCTCGGTGTATGCAGCCGGATTGAACCACAAACCCGCACTCGGATTCGGCAGATTCGGGTTCCCGATGAGATCGGCGCGGACTTGGGCGAAATCGGCGTTCAAGAGCGGCGCGTTTGCAACCTGAGGCGTAAACGGCAAGCCAGTTCCCCAGGTATGGGTTCCGCTCAGTCTCCAGCCGCCAAGCACCGCGTCGGCAATAGCATTGTTGCCGAGAGTCCAATGCCGGTTGCGCCCGAATGGCAGATCCCAATCGTGCTGGAGCGTAACCATATGCTCGCGATCCCACGAGGCCGGCGCGTGGTCGGCTTGAATATCGTAAGCGTTTCCGAAATTGCTGCCTCCTTCGGTATTGGTCATGGCTTTTGACCATGTGTACGTCAGCAGGAAGTCGAGCCCGCGCGAGAACTGCTTTAGCAACTTCGTCTGAAGCGCGTTATAGCTCGACGTGTCGCAATTGCAGTATTGATAGATACCTTGCGGCAGACCGTAGCGTATGAAAAACGGACGGCGCGGATTAAAATCGCCCGGCCCGGGGATGGCTTGGTTCTCATTGATTTCTTCAGTGAGGTGGCGGCCCACATTTCCGATATACGCGACCTCGAGCGCAAGATCAGAAGCGAAGCGGCGCTGCACCGTGAAATTCCAGAAGTAAGCCTCTGGGATGCGATATGCATCAAGCGGCCAAGTGAAATAATTGATGCCGATTCCGACGGGGAGCGGATAGCGGCCGTTTGCGCCGACTGGCGGGTTGGCCGGAGTGGGTGGTCCGTTGATCAGATAGAAATCAGGAACGTAAGGGTTAGGCTGATTCACGACCTGCGGATTGACGATGGGCGGATTGTAGTCTGCCCCCTGGCCGAATACCGAACCCAATCCACCGGGATTGAAACTGATTCCGTAGCCTGTTCGAATGACGGTCTTCTCGTCAGCTTGATAAGCGATTCCAATGCGCGGTGCGAACCCGAGATTGTACGGCTTCACTCCCAGGTTCCGAGGAACCGATCCGATACCTGCTGCGAGCACCTCACCTGTTGAAGGATCGAAGCTGCCGGCTCCGCCGGGCTTCGCCGCGACTTGGGGCAGATAATTTTCCCAGCGCAAACCGTAGTTTACCGTCAGTTTCGGGGTGACGCGCCAGGAGTCCTGTCCGTAGAAAAACATGCGCGTTTCCCGCAATCCCGGATAGTAATTCGAGCCGGTGAAATACCGGGAAAAATTGCTCGGGTAACCGAGCAAATAGGAGCCGATCGCGGATCCTGTTGATACGACGCCTCCGGCGAGTGTATCGAGAACTGGGTCGCCGGTTGTCGAATCGTTGAAAGTAATCTCACCCGAACGGTGTGAGTCGCTCGGGATGCGCTGCTGCTGTCCGCGGCGAACATCGACTCCGAATTTCAGCGTGTGATTGCTCAGGATTTTCGTCCAATTGTTCACCCATTGAAATTGGTTTTCGGTCTCCCTCAAAGGGCAGTTGCACTGATTCACATTGAGTGAATATCCGAAATTGAAGCCGCCATTTCCATTGATGTAGAAAGCGGGCATGCCGCTGGTTGCCGGGGAACCGGTATTCAGGCCGGGAATTCCTGCGTCAGTGGCAGGAGTGGTGCCCACTCCGTTCGGCTGTACACGGATGCGATAGCGATAAAAACCGAAACGCGCATCGGTGATAAACGTTGGACTGAACGTATGGTCGAGTCCAACCGCGAGGCTTTGGTTTCGATCTATCGAATCGCCTGAAAAACTGAACGCGGAGGGGCCTCCCGCCACATCCCCGAATGCTGCCGGCGAGTAGTTGTTGAAATCGGCGATTGTGTAACGGTCAAAGATGTGCGTCTTGGTGGTCCAGTTGTAATCCACACGGCCATCGTATTGATCGGTGTCGAATCGTTGAACACCCGAGCTGATGTAATTATTCACAATACCCGGGCCGTTGTTCGGAAGCGGAAGCAATGAGAGCAGCTTGCCCATCGGCGCTGCAACAGGAATAATGTTGACTACTCCGTTGCTTGAGAATACTTCTCGTCCGGTGCCGGTGGCAGGATTGCCAGTATTGGGATCGAACACCATTCCAGCCTGCGCGGGAACGGATGCGCCTTCCGTAGTTGTCACGAGCGCAGGCGAGGCGCACGGAGTTGCGGAAACAGTTCCGTTTGCGCAGATATAATCTCCGAGCAAGCCAGTGAGATCCCCGCCTCTTTCAGCCGCCGTCGGCACGGTTGTGACCAGCGAGCCTCCATTGCGTCGCCGCGTGCCTTGGTAATCGAAAAAGCCAAAGAGCCTGTCATGCAGAATCGGCGCGCCAACGGATCCGCCGAACTGATTCCATCGCAGCGGTGGATTGATGCCGGTGAAGGGATTCGTCGCGTTTGTCAGGTCATTGCGCAAGAACTCAAAAAGCGATCCATGCCACTGATTGGTGCCAGATTTTGTCGTTGCCTGAACCAACGCTCCCGAGGCCGCGCCAAACTCCGCATCGTAGTTGCTGGTACTGACCTTGAACTCTTGCAGCGCGTCGATATTGGGATTGATCACGGCGATCCCGAGGATCGCGCTATCGTTTTCGGTGCCGTCAAGCAGATAACCATTCGCAGTAAAGAACTGTCCGTTTACGTTCGCTTGAATGCCCTGCTGCGGGTTCTCGGCAGCAGAATGCTGCCAAGTGTTCAGTTGAGTTCCGGGGACAACCAGCAGTAGATTCGTGACATTACGATCTAACACGGGAAGCTGCTCGACTTGCCCGCCCGTGAAGGTGGTTGCGACTTCCGCGCGATCGGTGGTCAGCAATGGAGTGACATCCGTGACCTCGACGGTAGTCGCTACATTGCCTGGCCGCAGCGTTGCGTCGAGGCGCGTAGTCGCGTTCACCTCGACGGTGGCGTCGGCGGTGAACGCAGCAAGCCCCGGGCTTTCGATTTTTACCTGGTAGCGGCCTGCCAGCAGATGTGTCTGCTCGTAATTGCCATCCTGATTGCTTTGCGTGTGGAAGATGGTTCCGCGATCAAGATCCGTAATCGTGATGGTCGCGTTCGGAAGCACGGCACCTGAAGCGTCCTGAATGGTTCCGAAGATGTTGCCCGATACAGCTTGCGCGAGAGCAACGGAAGTAGCAAGAACTGTGAAAAGGGCGACAATTAGCGCCGCAAAGAATTTCTTGAACATTTAATGGCCCCTTGTTTAAACCGAGTATAGGACATGGGGTTTGGGGCCATCAAATAAATTTCCGATAAATTCTAGGTAAATCGCCGAACTAAAACGCGAGCTTCAAACTAAGCTGAATTGTTCTTGGCACGTTTTCGGTGCCGAAAGCTTCGCCGAATGGGAAACAGGAGACCTGCGAAAGGTCTTCACAAAAGCTATTGTATTGCGCGTAATTGAAAGCGTTCAAAAATTCGGCTCTTAACCAAGCTTGGAACCGTTCGCCCCCGAAATTCTTAGCCACCGAGAGATCGACATTTCGTAGCGAGCGCGTCCGAAGCTGTGTCATGCGTTGAGGCTCATTTCCAAGCATATAAATCGAGGGCAGGTCAGTGAAGGCAGCGGGATTGATCCAGTTATTTGGGCCTTGATTAGCCGCCTTTGGATCACCCACGAGATTCGGCAACTGCGGGCCCGGATACCCGTAATTATTCAGTTGGTTGTACATTCCCGTCGTGACGGCGGGAACAGGCAGGCCGCTCGTCAGTCTTATTACTGAAGAAAGCTGCCACTTTCCAATGGCCTCCTGAACGATCCCTGGGGCATTACTTCCCCAATGCTTACCTTTTCCGTATGGCAGATCGTACACCAGTGCCGTCGCAAAGCTCTGAGGGACATCGTGGGTGCTGATGTCGTAATCAAGCATCGTGTTGTAGTAGTCGCGCCATTCGGTTGCGCCCGTCGCCCAACCAAAGTTGTCTTCCGGACCGTTATCAAGCGCCTTTGACCACTGATAGGTCATTAGCAGGCTCAAACCAGCGTTGAACTGATGGTTATACTTCACTTCGAGCGCATCGAAAGCTGAACGAGCGCCTGGCAGCGAGCGAGTCCATTGCAGGTTCGTAAATTGTGGATAGGGACGCAATAGCTCGTTATAAGCAATCGTCGAAACCTGTCCGAGATAGTAATTCGGGCTCACTACGCCGAAAAAGGGGTTCGGCACCTGAGAATCGAGCAGCGGACCTAAGCCCAAAAACTGATCGGGCATCTGGTCGGAGTCAAGGTTGATATTTCCGTAGAGCAGCTTTCTACCGCGATTGCCGTTATATCCGATCTCAAACACGGAGTGCGCACTGAGCTGGTACTGAAGATCGAAGCTCCACTGTTCGGTGTACGGCGTAGGATGCGAGCCTTTCGGCCAGATTCCATTGATGCCGCCTCCCACCAACGTCAAGAGACCTTGCGAACTTCCCGTTGGCTGATTAATCCCGTATGGGAATGGACTGCTGACCAAGTTCAGAGGCAAATAGCCGTTCTGCTGCGTACCAACAAATGAGGTATTGGAGCTGAATCCGATCGACTGGCCGCCGTCGTCGCCGATCAGAGCCGAAGGCGGAAGGAAGAAGATGCCCGCTCCCATGCGAGCGACAAGTTTGTCCGTAATTTTATAAGCGATTCCGGCGCGAGGAGCGAAATCGTGATTATTCGGATACCATTGATACCGGCCATTGCCGCCGACTCCTGTGTATTCGAACCCGCCGACGAGCGGGTGTCCGAACACCTGCGCGATGGTTTCTCCGTATTGCGGAGAGAACGCCGAGCTGATGGGATTAACAACCGTCGTATCGAAGAAGGTAAGGCGATTATGACGCTCGGTTGCCGGACGCTGGTTCTCATAGCGCAATCCAACGTTTACAGTTAGTCGGGAATTTACCCGCCATTGGTCCTGGACGTAAACGCCGTAAGCGCGCAGGCTCTCTGCCGGATCGAGATTAATCGCTTGCCCGCCTCCCTTCGAGGTTCCGAGAAGCATGGAGGCAATCGCGTTGCCGGTAAGAATGGACGAATTGCTGGCTTGCAGCGCATTGCACGGGCCGCCGGCGTTAGGATCGCACGCTGTCAAGCCACTGCTGAAAGCGAAGCTGCCGGCGGCCTCATTTATGACGTTGATCTGTTGGTTATCGAAATTGGCTCCGAACTTCAGCGTGTGCCGGTTGAATACTTTCGTTAGATTGATTTGGGCGGTATCGGAAGTTCGCGCAAATTTCTCGTAAGTTCCGCTGCCCAAACTCGCATAGCCGTTATCTGCCGTAATGCTTGGAAGCAGAGGCGCCTGGAACAGAGCCGGCGATAGTCCAATTGCCGACGAGTCGATACCCTGGCTGATGCCGATGTGCTGCTCCAACCAGCGGCTATACGCTACATACGAATTGATCACCCAGGTTGGGCTAGGCGTAACAGTGTCGTTCAAAACTACTTGAAAGCCGTCGTTGTACTGATTGACACCCGTATCCGCGCCATTGCAAAAGAAACAAGGACTTACTTGATCCTGCCGCCACCGGTCGGACCAGCGAACAAACATTCTGTGCACCGCGCTCTGCTCCCAGTCCACGCGAGTGTCCATTTTGTCGTTTTCGAAATATCCCGCGCCTTGCGCGAAATAGTTATTAAGATCATTCGGGCCAACGCCCGGGCGATTCGGCAATGGATACAGATTTACGATGCTTTGACCGACAGGATTGATCGACCCCTTGGGAATCATGTTGCCCGCAAAAGGCGTCCGCGTATATCCGTGGCTATTGTTCGCAGGTGTAGTCGAAAACGGATTATAGATGACGTCCAACGTGCCGCTGGAGTTTAGCGTCGACGAAAAATCCCCGCTGCGTTCCGCCTGTGTAGGAACAGTTAACAAACCAGTGCTGACGGTGTTAGGCTGCCGAAGCCCTTCATAAGCGCCAAAAAAGAAAAGGTTGTACCGCTTCAGAATGGGGCCGCCGACGTTCCCCCCGAACTGGTTTTGTTTAAACTGTCCCTTCGGGACGCTGTTTCTGTTGTTCGTCCAACTGTTCGCATCGAGAGCGGAGTTTTGAAAATAGTCGTACGCCTCGCCGTGAAATTCGGTACTGCCCCCTTTTGTAATGAGCGCGACGACACCGGCTCCGCCTTTCTCGTATTGCGCATCGTATGTGTTCTCGATAATCTGCTGCTCCTGCACAGAGTCTTGAAGAGGCGACACCATGAGGCCGCCCCAGTCGACCGCCTGGGATGGGGCGCCGTCGATCAAGATATTCTCGTCGCCGGTTCGGCCGCCATTCAGGCCGAAATTACTCGACAACTGATCGAAGGTTCCGTAGCTTTGTGTTTGGCCGCTACCGGAAGGGGCCGGTGTTGTACCCGCTACTGCAAAAACAAAATTCAAAGGATTCCGTGTATTGTTCGGGAGTGCCTCGATCAGATGACTGTCCATGGTGACGGAGTGATTCGCGGTCTCCGTATCGACGAGCAGCGCCGAGGCAGTCACTTCGACCTTCTGTTGCGTATTTCCGAGTTCGAGCGAGATATTGACGTGAGCCCCGGTGTTGGCCTGAAGGATCAGATTGTCTTGCACGAAGGTCTTGAAGCCGGACGCTGTCGCCGTAATCTGATACGAACCAGGAGAGAGATTGGTGAATTGATAGTTCCCGTTCGAATCAGATGTGAAATCGCGAACATCGTCGGTCGCCATATCCTTCAATTCAACCTTCGCGTTCTGAACCGTGGCGCCGGTTGGGTCGGTAACCGTGCCGGTAATTGAAGAGGTGAAGGACTGCCCAAAACAGAGTTGAGCGAGTATAGCGGCCAGAAGCGCCGCGAAAGTAAGCGGCGAAGCGCCTTTTCGAGCAAAGACTTTGCGGCTGAATTTAAGTGAACGCACGTGGTCCCCCTGAATCGTAGCGCAATTGTCATTTAACTGCGCGTATATCTCACGATTAACACGATCACATCGAAGTGTTCAATGTGAGTCCAGACGCTGAGCGTCTTCTGTTTTTCCGGCGAGATCAAGAGCGGTGGCCCGAAGGAACTGGATTTCGGGGTTGTCGGGCAGAATGCGCGCCCCTCGGTCAAGTAACTCTACGGCTTCGGGAAGGCGATGATTCTTGATCAGAAGCGAAGCGACACCCCGATACAGATCAGGACGGGTGGGGGATCTCCTTAGAGCCTGGTTCACGGCCGCCAAAGCTTCGGCGGGTTTGCCGGACGCATGGAGCATCTGGGCCCGGGCCAGATAGTAATCGCCCGTTCGCTCTGCCTCAGGTATGCGGTCCATCTGTTCGAGCGCAACCTGAGCATTGACGGAATGAGATGTCGCAATCGCAAGATCGAGGCGGAGGTCTCCCGACATTTCCGCAAAACTACTGGCGTCCTCCAGAAATTGCTTGGCTAGCGCGTATTGTTCGGCATTGAGTAGCGTCTCCGCTGCATTGGCTAATACGACGTTGCTTGGTTTCAACGCGATGAGCTGGCGAGTCACTGCTGCGGCCTGTTCAAAATTCTTCTCAGCAAGGCAGATCTTCAGATATTCGGCCTGAGCTTCTGCATTTTCGGGGTGACTGCGGACGGTTCGTTCTACGCCCGTTCGATACCGTGCATACTGTTCCTCGGGTGAAAGCCCAAGAAATTCGACCAACCCAGCGGGATGCGCCACGGATCTGCTCGGCCCAAGTTCGCGGAATCGCGCCATCACGGCGCTCGCTTCTTCCTT
>Ga0213875_10000055_pt1 | contig 139636 bp, 131 predicted proteins | sample BarmaccomBMRX_R8_FD_160105 | JGI IMG/M metagenome (GOLD analysis project Ga0213875, IMG submission 160105) | Root-associated microbial communities from Barbacenia macrantha in rupestrian grasslands, the National Park of Serra do Cipo, Brazil - RX_R8 | ecosystem: Host-associated > Plants >... | reverse complement strand
TCAATGTTTATTTACATCACGCGATCGGAAGGATTGGGATCGGCGGCGTTGATTGCGATGAACGTAGGCGTTCCGGTGATCGCAAGCCGCATTGAGGGTCTCAACGAAGTGTTCGAGGATGGAGTCTCGGGAACATTTGTGACGAACGATCCGCATGAGATTGCGGGCGCCATGAGGAGAGTAGTGGAGCAACCAGGGCTGGCACACAAATTGATTGTGGGAGGCAGAAACCGCGTTCGGGAACGCTTCACACAGGATCATCTCGTCGCGCGAACACTGCTGTCTTACGAGAGGGCGCTTGCTGCCTGACTTGGAGGCGCTGTACATTTCAGCGGCAGTCATTCTTGGCGTGCTGTTCGGCAGCTTCTTGAATGTGTGCATTTACCGGGTTCCCCGCGATTTGTCGGTAGTGGCGCCTCGGTCTTTTTGCCCTGGATGCGCGGCGAGTATTCGGTGGTTTGATAACGTGCCGCTGCTAAGTTATGCGTTTCTTAAAGGGCGTTGCAGATATTGCGGCGAGCGCATCGCGCTTCGGTATCCCATTGTTGAATTGACGATGGCGATCATGTTCGGGTTGATCGCTCTTGAATATCGTTGGGATGCGCGGGCGTTGAAATGGGCGTTTTTCGAGGGTTTGGTTGTCGCGTTGCTTTGGACAGACCTAGAGGACCGCATTCTGCCGGATGAATTGACGCTGGGCGGCCTCTTAGCTGGATTGGTTTTTGCTGTATTCATTCGAACACCGGGACAACTTAACGAAATTGTCTTGCCCGGGTCGAGAATGCTTTGGCAATCGCTGTTCAATGCTGGTTTGGGGGCGATCGTGCTAGCTGGACCGATCTGGCTGCTTGGCGCCATATACGCTCGCGTGCGCAAACGCGAAGGGCTGGGACTGGGAGACGTGAAATTGCTAGCTCTTATAGGAGTGTTTCTCGGACCGGAAAACGGATTATTGGCGCTGTTGATTGGGACGCTAAGCGGTTCCGTGGTCGGGCTGGCTTACATCTGGCTCGCGCGAAAAAACGCGTCGACTTACGAGCTGCCGTTCGGAAGCTTTCTTTGCGTAGGAGCGGCACTCGTGCCTTTGATCAAGAGGCTGTAGTTGGCGGGTTCAACGGCTCCCTTGATGTATTATAGAGCTTTACACTATGAAGCAGCTGCTTGACGCCCTCTCTCCCGGGGATCGCGATTGGGGAATTGCGATGCAACTCGAGGCCAACCGTTTGCCTGGCCATATAGCGATCATAATGGACGGGAACGGCCGCTGGGCGAGAAGGCGAAATTTTCCGCGGCTCGCGGGACACAAGGCGGGCGTAGATCCAGTACGAACGGTGGTGGAAACGTGCGCGCAACTGGGAGTGGAGACGTTAACTCTCTATGCGTTTTCGGTTGAGAACTGGAAGCGACCTCGTCAGGAGGTGGAGGGGTTGTGGCGTCTGTTGCTATTCTACCTGTGCCGAGAACTGCCGAATCTAATCCGGAACGGCATTCAATTGGCGGTTATTGGGCGTTTGGAGTCGTTACCGAGTGTAGTTCAAGACGAGCTGCGCCGTGCAATAGGCAAAACGTCGCAGAATCGCGGGATGCGCTTGAATCTTGCGATCAATTATGGTGGCCGCACTGAGTTAGTGGACGCGGTGAACTCGATCCTTAACAACGCGAGGCTTGAAGGGAAGTTGGATTCGCTTGAAATTACCGAGGACGCGATTTCAGAACACGTTTACACGGCGGGGATCAGAGACCCCGATTTACTGATTCGGACCTCGGGCGAAATGCGGATCAGCAATTTTCTGCTGTGGCAGATCGCATACGCGGAACTTTACATCACAGAAACGCTCTGGCCCGATTTTACGCGCGCAGATCTTCTCGAAGCGATCCTCGAATATCAAAACCGGGAGCGTCGTTTTGGGGGAGTGGAACGTAGCGCGGCACCGGTAGTGGATGCATCTTCCCTTCTTATGGAAGAAGAGGAAGTGGAAATGCCTCTCGCGTAACCGAATTCTCCTTCCTGCCCTCCTTTGGTCATGAAGCGCCCCCTAACTGCGGTGGGGTTAATCGCAGTCGCGACATATCTGGTTTTCTTTGCGCCTCAGTGGCTGTTCCTAGTGGCTGCTGTTTGCATGAGTCTGCTTTGCTTCTGGGAGTACGCGGGACTTGTAGGCGCTCACAACATTCCGCGGCCTGGGTTATTCGGAATCGCGGCGGGTATTCTGATCTTGCTATGGCCCGAAGAAGCCGTGATCGGGTTAACGATTCTCAGCGCTGCAGCTTTGACAAATGCACTGCGGGATCGAGATCTGAGGAACGTACTCCCAGCGGTGTCTGCAGCGTTTTTTGGTGCGCTCTACACGTTTGCGCCGTGGCGCTTTGCAGTGCTCCTGCGCAGTGAGAGCGTCCACTGGCTATTTTTTGGTCTGGCTTTAAATTGGGCTGGTGATACTCTGGCGTACTACACTGGACGGCGATTGGGAAAACACCGGTTGGCGGCCACGATAAGTCCTAACAAAAGCTGGGAGGGAGCCGTAGCTTCTGTATTTGGTTCAGTTGCGTTCGGGCTTATTTACATGGGCTATTTCATGCCGCAGATTCCGTTCTGGCATGTCGGCGGTATCGCGCTTGCTGGAAACATTGCCGGGCAATGTGGTGATCTGGCAGAATCTGCGGTCAAGCGCGGTGCAGGAATCAAGGACAGCGGCGCAATATTACCGGGCCATGGAGGAATGTTAGACCGGGTTGATAGCAGTCTCTTTAGTTTACCTGTGGTCTATGTGCTCTCAGTTATAAGCGGGTACTTACTTCGTTAGTGTATGGTTCTTGTTTTGCGGTTCATGTAGTCCATCAGTAAGTAATTGCCGAGTGTGTAAGGCGTGGTAAAGTAAGCTTTCCCGCGGCACATCTGGGTTACTTTCTGAATGAACTGCACCAGACCGTAGTCGCTGGCAAGCATGAAAGTGTTGATCAAAATGCCTTGTTTTTTGCATCGAGCTACTTCTTCCAAGGTTTGACTAATTACGAGCGGGTCGAGGCCAAAAGCGTTCTTATAAATGCGACCGTCCTCAAGTGTAAGGGCGGACGGCTTTCCGTCAGTGATCATGACGATTTGCTTCATATCCTTCTTTTCTTGAGACAGAAGTCTTTGGGCAAGGATGAGGCCATCGCGAGTATTCGTGTAGTATGGACCAACTTGCACGCGCGCCAGCTCGGAGATGCGCAGCTCTTCGGCCGAATCGTGAAAAAGGACACATCGCAGCGAGTCGCCGGGATATTGCGTGCGGATCAAGTGCGCGAGCGCGAGCGCGACCTTTTTTGCGGGCGTAAATCGATCTTCGCCATATAGGATCATGCTGTGGCTGCAATCGAGCATTAGGACCGTAGCGCATGAGCTTTGATATTCGGATTGGTGTACATGAAGATCCGAATACTCCAGCTTCAAGGGAAGGCGCAGGCCCTCTCGTTGCAGTGCGGAAAATAACGTGGTTGGCACGTCAAGATTGAGCGTGTCGCCGAATTCGTAACATTTCGGGGCGCCACTCGAATCGATGCCGGTCGAGAGGTCGCGGGTATCATGCGCGCCGAAACTCGACTTACCGAGCGAGCCAAGAAGATCTTTCAGGGTCTTGAATCCGAGGAAGTCGATGGCCTTGTCGGTGACTTCGAAGTGCGAGCGGGTCTCCGGGCCATCCTGCGACCCGGGAGCAGTAGCTGATTCCGGAGGTGGACCCTCTACGTCGACATATCCGGCCTGTTCGAGCCTATTGACGAGGCGCTCGATTAATTGATCGCGTTGCTGGGCCGACATCTGTTGAAGCCGCTCGAGTATCTGTTGGGCGCGCTCGGAATCGAAGAGATCGCCGCTTTCAAGCGCGCGCTCAATCGCTCGTTTGAGATCTTCGAGCGTGTGTTGGTTCATCTCCGAGAAGCGGAGATACGGATCACTATAGCCGCTCTGGAGGAAGTAGTCGGCGAGCGCTCGAACGAGATCGTCGACGTCGATCCCTAAATCTTCTTCATTGAAGCGTGAGTAAGAGATCCGTCTCATGCGGCTGCTTTGCTGTGCAAGTTAATTGAGGTTCCGGCGGCCGCCTCCACCAGGTCCATTCCCGCCCCGTCGAGGGTCGAAGCCGCGCCGTTGCGTGTCTTCGCGCTCGTGAACACGTTCTTCACGGACCAGGCGCTCGCCAGCCACGAACTCAAGTTCTTCGTTGCGGCTGATGCGCTTGTGAGCATACAGGCCTTCGAGGATAAATTCGGCGGCCGAGGCTCGCATGGCGTCGCTTTCATCTGTATCGACACCTAGCTTGCGGGTAAATGAGAACAGATCCGGAACGCGGTCGAGCTGCTCGAGCATTTGGGTAACAGGCATTGTCTCATCGACACGAATCGAGCCACCCAGCTCGAACCATTGAATGAGATGGCGCAGATTCACGCCATCGAAGTACGAGGTATAAACTTTTGCCACTGCATTGCGGATGAGATCGCGGCCAATGGCATCTCCGCCTTTCAGCTCACCTTCGTATTCCAGCTCGAGCTTTCCAGTAATGGAAGGTAGGGCTGCATAGAGATCGAGAATTCGCGGGACGGCCTCGGTTTCTTTCGTTTTAAGAGCACGCCGCTCGGCGTTAGAGATCACATTTTCGAGAACGCTGATGGGCAAACGCTGCGAAACTCCTGATCTCTTGTCTACACGCTTGTCCTCGCGCGCCAGGAATGCGACTTGCTCGATGACTTCGTGAAGGTACGGGGGTACTTCCATTTGAACCGGCGAGCGGCGGCGCGTCCAGGCCTCTTGCTTGGTGATAGCGATGCCGTGCGCGATGGTCAAGGGATAATGCGTGCGGATTTCGCTTCCGATACGGTCCTTTAAGGGCGTGATAATTTTTCCGCGCGCCGTGTAATCCTCCGGATTTGCCGTGAACACCAATAGAACATCGAGCGGAAGACGGACGGGATAGCCTTTGATCTGAACGTCGCCCTCTTGCATGATGTTGAAGAGACCGACTTGAACTTTGCCGGCCAGATCGGGAAGCTCGTTGATGACGAAGAGGCTCCGGTTAGCGCGCGGGAGAAGTCCGTAATGGATGGTCAGCTCACTTGAAATATCTTGTCCGGAGCGAGCAGCTTTGATTGGATCGATATCGCCAATCATGTCGGCGATAGTCACGTCGGGAGTGGCTAATTTTTCGATATAACGCTCCTGGGCAGAGATCCAGGCGATTGGGGTATCGTCGCCCAACGTGGCAAGTTTCTCGCGGCATTGTTTGCAGATTGGGCGTAGCGGATGGTCCCGAATCTCGCATCCCGCAATATAGGCCATTTGCGGGTCCAGAAAATTCGTAAGTAATCGCGCGAGGCGCGTTTTGGCCTGCCCGCGCAAGCCCAAAAGAATGAAGTTGTGACGCGATAAGATGGCATTCACGATTTGCGGGAGAACAGTGTCTTCGAATCCCATAACTCCCGGAAAGAGAGTCTCGGTGCGGTTTAATTTGCAGATGAGATTCGAGCGAAGCTCTTCTTTAAGCGTTCGCTCCGGCTGTAGCTGATCGAGAAAACGGCTAGAGCGGAGCGCGCCAAGCGTCCCTAGCAAATCGGGGTGATGCATTATTAAAAACTCGGGATATTTTCACACACAAGTCTAGCAGTGTTAGCGTCGAGGAGCGGCAAGCAGAGCATGGAAATTATTTTTATACCTGAGGAGCGAGTTCAAGCGCTTCTTTGCTTGGAAGAATTGTTCCCAATATTGAAGGAAGCGCTCATCGACTTTTCTGCCGGACGTGTGATGCAGCCGGTGCGCACCATAGTGCCGCTTCCTGAACATGCAGCCTTCTTTGGGATTATGCCGGCCGTTTACGGCGACGTAATGGGCGCGAAGTTTGTGAGTGTTTACCCGGAGAATGCGAATCGCGGGCTGCACACTCATTTGGCGACCATGCTCCTCTTCAGGACAGATACGGGGGAACTTCTCGCGCTGATGGATGGCCGTGTTATCACTGCGTGGAGAACAGCAGTGGTGTCGGCGATTGCCACTGAACTGCTCGCTTCCGAAAATGCTTCGGTTCTGGCGATATTGGGAAGCGGTGTTCAGGCAAGGACGCATTTTGAAGCACTGAAGCGCGTGCGCAGATTTGTAGACGTGCGTGTATGGAGCCGTAATGCTGAGCACGCGGCAAAATTTGCTGCTGAAATCGGTGCGAAGAACATGACGGCGGAAGAAGCCGTTCGGGGCGCAGACGTGGTAGTCACAGTTACGAACGCCTCGGAGCCGGTTTTGTACGGAACTTGGTTGAAGGAGGGCGCACACGTGAATGCAGTGGGTGCAGTGGGGCTGGGGAAGCGCGAAATTGATGCTCAGGCCATGAGAGAGGCGACCGTCGTAGTTGACTCGCGCGAAGCTGCGTTGCAGGAATCCGGCGAGATTTTGCATTCCAGAGCGAGCATTTATGCAGAGATCGGTGAACTGCTCGCTGGCAAGATATCTAATCCGGAGGCGGGGCGAACGACAATTTTCAAGTCGCTTGGTATTGCCGTTGAAGATCTAGCATCGGCCCGCCTCGTGTACGAGCGCGCATGCCGGAACAACGAATGACTGAAGACAAGGCATGATATACTCCCGCGCAGGTATTACGGAATGATGAAAAACATTTGGGTTGCGGTTGCGGGTACCGTCACGTTGGTTTTTTTGAGCGGCTGTGGAGCTCCAGCGCACGAGCCGACGGAAAAGTATTTTCTCGTTGCGGCGAATATCAAGTTGGCGTACTGGCAGACCGTTCTGGCCGGGCTGAATCATGCCGCCTCCGAGATGAAGGTCAAGTCGGATATTGCAGGACCAGACACCTATGATCCTCAGGGCGAGGAGAAAGAATTTCAGAGAGCAGTGGCGCTGAAACCGAGCGGAATTATGGTTTCAGCGGCGGATGCCAAGGTGCTCGCGCCCGACATCGATTCGGCATTGGGGCAAGGTATTCCGGTGATTACGGTGGATTCGGATGCTCCAGACAGCAAGAGACTGCTGTTCATTGGCACCGACAACTTCAACGCGGGAAAACTCGGCGGCGAGCTGGTGGCGAAACTGCTCAACGGGAAAGGTTCGGTTGCGATCTTTACGATTCCGGCTCAAGCCAATTTGAACGAGCGATTGGAAGGCTATCAAAGCGCGTTCCAAGCTCACCCGGGCATCAAAGTTGCACAAACAATCGATATGAAGGGTGATGCTCCCGTCGCTTTCGATAACGCGAGAACGATTATCGAGAGTAAGAACAGAGTGGATGCAATTGTTTGCCTCGAGGCAATTGCCTGCCCGGAGGTGGGTGAGGTGGTGAATCGGGAGAATTTAACAGGCAAGATCACGATCGTGGCCATGGATACAGATCAGCGGACTTTAGATTGGATTCAGAAGGGCGTGATCTCCGCGACCATTGCTCAAAAACCTTATACGATGGGATATTACGGCTGCAAGGTGCTGGATGACTTGCACCACCACAAGCCAAATCCTTTATCGGGTGACTGGAGAGCAAACTCCTACTCGCCGATCCCGACCTTCATCGATACAGGAACGTCAATGCTGCAAAAGGGTAGCCTGGACGCCTTCAAGCAACAGCAGCAGTCAGCGGGTAATCCGGGCAATCCGCAGTAAGGCCCTTTCAGTTCCGCTGGCTTAGAAGGCAAATCGTAGTTGTAAGTCAAGGCGCCGCTGATCGCTGGCCGTTGCTTCGGCAGCATAGCCACCGGTGATGTTAGTCGATTCGAATCGGTAGGGCGATGTGAGCGCCCCGTTTGGAGTATTGAGGTTGGCGTGGTTTAGAATGTTGCGCGCGCCCACCGAGAGTGTCAGGTTGTATCGGTGTTCGGTAAGCGTATCGAAACCGCCGCGGAAAGGTCCGCCACCGCCGTAGCCGCTCCGGGATGTCGCGCCGCCCGATGGTCCTGAAAATTTAGTTGTTCCGAAGCCCCACGTCTTACTCACCCGCAGGTTGATGCCGAGAAATCCGGGGCCTTCGCCGATATTGCGCTCGACGAGCGGTTGCCCCGGCAAAGGGAGAGTGTCGAGAAAGCCGTAAGGAGTGTCGATGGTGTTTGAACCCGGCCCTCCGGCAATGCTCGGCCGCGCCGTGGGCTGCGGCTGGCCTGTTAGGAAAAGATCAGTTCCAGTTGTGACATTGAACGGCGTGCCACTATGAGCGACAACAAAAGGAGAGAATCGTAAGCCCCAAGGACCAGCGATGGAGCCCCCGGCAAAAAACTGATTTCGAATATCGAGCTGAGATCGCCCGTAATCTTCCGCGAAGTCGTACTGATTGGAAGGAAGCGTCCCTAGACCATCGGTATCGCTATGAGCTTCGCCGTAGATATACCGGGCGAACAGAGTAAACCAGCGTCCGATCGAGCTGTTCAGCATGGCGATCAACTGAGTTTGCTTGAAGATCCCGGTCGATTCATAATTGTAGATGTCACCCACATCGCCGTACGGACGGATGCCGATGCTGTTGGCATTTACTGCGGAACTGCCCGCGACTGAAACTGGCGCGCCGGGTAGAGGATTCGATGTCGTTGGTATTGGAGCATTGATGTCAACAGTCCTGAGCTCGTGAAGGCCGCGAGAGTTCATGAAATTGACGGTTAAAGTGGTATGCGACAGCAGTTGACGTTCGACGCCAATGACGGTTTGCATGAGATAGGGTGCATGAAGATGGCTATCTATCTGATAACGCTGCTGACTGTTTGAAATGGTGAGTTCGCTCGTGGGAATGGTATCGAAGGAAGCGTCGAATAGAGTAGGCTTATCTACGACGTAATTGATCTCGTTTACTCCGTTGTAGCGATAGGCGGCGAGAATATTGGTAGCTTGGAAACGGTCGTAGAAAATGCCCCATCCGCCGCGGATCACAGTTTTGGGGCGGCTATTAATTCCTTTTGCGCCGGGCGACCACGCGAAGGCGAATCTAGGTGCCCAATCATTCTTGTCGGATATATTCGTTTGCGCTTCCCAGCGCATTCCGAGACTCAAAGTCAGGTTGGGTTTCACACGCCAGTCATCTTGGATAAACGGACCGAAGTCGAGCTGATAAAAACCGACGAACGGGCTGCCTGACGGCCCGGGAGCGCTGAGAGTGAATATCGAAGGGCCGTCGTCTAGATTGCTCACCGTCTGACTACTAAATCCAGCGTGAAGCAGTTCTTCGGCCATGAGGTATTGCTCGATCGATGTGCGCTGAGAATTACCCAGAAAGGTGTAAACGCCATTGAAATTCTTCGGCGAGTAATCATCAATTGTGGTGCTCCGGATTCGGATGCCGGTCTTTATGTTATGAGCTCCGTAGGTTAGAGTTGTGTAATTTTGAAGCTCGTATTGGTTTTGAATGTCGTAAGTAGAGCCGTATTGGGGCGAGCTATATCCAGAGCCTCCCGATACGAATGAGTTGGCTACGTTGAGCTGGGGTGTGGTTAGCTGGCTTTTTTCGAACTGATCTTCGCGAGCATATTGGAAGTGGGTTTCGTTAACGGCATGGGGACTTAGGACTGAAGTCTCGACGATCTGGGCGGTCTGTTCTGTATTCAATAGCGAGTAGCCGTTTCCAGGAAGATTGAAGCTGCCAACACCGGTTAGAAGACGGTTGTTATCGAGATAGGTGTAACGCAGGCTCAGGGTGTTATTTGCATTGAACTGGTAATCGACGCGGGGACTCACCGTGGTACGCCGCTGTGGGGTCGGATAGAAGGTTTGATCTCTCACGGAAGTGACGAAATCGGCTGCGGGGATTTGGGCGTTAATAATCCCGTTGTCGTCGATATTGCGGCGCTCAGCATCAATAAAGAAGCTCGCACGCTGGCCCAGGGGGCCGCTAATGTTGCCGCCAAATTGCTGGGTTCTGAAAGGCGGGCTGACGCTCAGAAAGGGATTGCGCGAATTCCAGATAGCGTCGCTGATATCGTAATATCCCTGACCGTGAAACTTATCGGTGCCTGGCTTTGTGAAGATCTGGATGCGGCCGTAGCCGAGCTTGTCGTACTCGGCAGAGAACGGGTTGGAGTTAAGTCGAATTTCGCGAATTGATTGCTTAGGAGGAAGCCTTCCACCGGTGAACCCATCGATGAAAATTTGGTTTCCGCCTGGTCCGGCTGAAGGGCCAGCTAGCGCTTGCAGATCGGCCTCCAGGTCATCCGGATCGTCGGGCAAGGCGTCGAGATCTTCCTTCCGAAGAACTAAAGCAGAGGCGTTGTTTGCTGGATCTGTGCTGACCTGGTTTGTAGTCGTATCGGTTACGGTGACCTCTTGGCGTTGAGTCCGCACCGTCATCACAACATTGCCGACCGCGGGTTGCCCAGGAGCGGGATTGACGGCCACAGGACCGGTTTGTTGCAGGCCTGAATAGGTGGCTGAAACGGTGTATGAGCCCGGTGTGACTCCGCGGAAAGCGTAAGTTCCATCTGCTCCAGTCGTTGTGGTTTTAGCATTACCGGCGGAGTCGGTTAAGGTGACGACAGCTCCGGGAATGACCCCGCCCGTATCATCTTTGACGGTGCCGCGGACAGTGACCGCGGCACGCGAGCCCGGAGGAGATTGGCCGGTTTGGGACGAAACGCTGCGTTGCGCAGAAGGAGGTGGAGCCTGGTTGGCGGTTTGCGCGACGATCGCCGCAACAGACGCGGCGCCGAGCAGCACACGGATGATATTTGTTTTCATTGATTCTCTAAGCAAGCAGTCAGCGATGGGGCACGATTCGCTTATTGGTTAGGGACTGAAATGTCTAAGTTCCAATCCTCGGCGAGAGACCTTCCTTGACGCGGCGGAGCAGATTGAAAGATGGGTTCAACGCCGGCAATTATGTTGGTGGCGATTAGCTTAGATTTGTCATTGGATGCCGCTCCCGAGACAACGACGGCATCGCCGGATTTCAACTCAGAGACGCTGATTTTGGGCAGCCGTTCGATCCATTGCGATATGTCACCTGCGCCAGAACCAGCGGAGGCATCCGCTGGCCGAGCACCTGATGGGGTCCAGTTTGGTGGCCGGCCGATGTCACTCCCACCCTGCTCGCCCGCTTTAGCCCCGAGGGACGGCGGGCCTGATTTGGCTGTCCCGGGCCTGTCAGGCCGAGCCGGACTTCGCTGATCAGGACGGGCATTTGGGTTCAGTCGCCTTGCGAGCATCGCAGCCATTTCTGGCGGCAGTCTTCGAACGGCAGAGTCAGGCGTGAGGTCCACCTGGACTGGTTGTTTCGTTTGCAGATCGGTTACGATGATCTGGTTACCCTGCGGAGAAACTGCGGTGACGGTTCCAGCGACCGTGCGGAAGGAACCCGAATAGATCTTTTCAGCCGTTATGGCAGCACCATCCTGAGTTTTTTTCCCTAACACTCGAACTTCGTCACCAGTTTGGATAGCCTCTAGCCGCGAGGGCAGTGGAGCATTCGGCGTTTCGGGAGAATAGCGGCTAAGTTTCGCTTCATCGGGAACATTTACTGTAACGATCTGAGGTCCTTCAAGAGTGCGAGTTCTGATCTTCATATCGTGGTTTGTGCTATCTACAGAAACCGCCACACCCGCTAGGCCGCGCCGCCGCCAATCAGCCATTTCAGCTTGACGGGCCTGCTGAATGTCACGGCCAGACATGAGGATCACGCTGGCTGCGGAGAGCGAATTTGGGCTGGTTTCCAGCTTAAAGCCGCGGACGTCGACCCGATCACCAACAGCCAGGTCCCCAACCGTGATCCGCGTTGCACTCTTTAGATCTTTGGCACCCGGCTCGACTCTAAGAAGCGTTCTGGTGTTTTCGAGGGAAATTGCGTACTGTGTGTCGGTTTTATCTTCTTTAACAGTGACGGTACGCGACCCAGGATCGGCTGCTGTAATAGTCCCTAGAACATGCTCAGTGGGCTTCGTCGGGGCGGAAGTGGCGTTCTGACCACTGGCCACCAAGTGTGCAAACAATAAGACTGCGATCGAAGACACGGGAGACAACACTGAGACCCAGAGTTTTACGCTGAGTTTCCTTCCGAATTAGGAAGGCGACAGCGCGTGTCCCCAGGTTACCCGGCTGGCTGTGTCAAACGCCACCGGGATCGACAGACCCACTGCTGAAGAGTCCGAATGAGCCTTATATTGGCTCTAGAACGCAACTTAGAAGGGATCGCGGAGTCAGCCTTAAGCCGCGTTGACGAGCATGTCTTCGAGCATGTCGTTGCCTTCCTCGTGATTGCGGTCAGCTTGCTCCTGGCACTGGATGCAGAATGCTGCCCAAGGTACCGCAGCGAGTCGTTTTGGGCTGATCTCTTCCTCGCAATGGACACAGATTCCGAAGGTGCCTTCTTCAAGGCGGCGAAGAGCCGACCGGACATTTCGCAGCAGATGTGATTCGCGGTCCAAATTCCGGATAGCTAGCTCACGTTCAGCGGCGTGCTGTACCTCATCGAGAGCATCTGCGCTTTTCTCGATGGTGATCGCGTCGCGCTTGCGGACGATCTGCTCTAACTCGTCCTGCTTGTTTTCCAGGATCTTCTTAAATTTATTTAGTTCGGTCTTCGTCATTTCATTTCTCCTTTTCAACCACAGGCATACCCATACAAAAACAGATTCAGGTAGCCAAGTCTTTCGTTTAGACGTAGGGAGATTCCCAAAAGGTTCACCCCGTTAAAACTACTACCCGCGCTTGGCAAGACACCGGAAACCCGGCCCTGCTACAAAACTGTATCTCGTAGGTAGCCTTCGCGCGGGCGTGCGGCCCTGGCGCGCACATTGCACCGTTCCAGAGACTCCGCACTGCTCGTCCGATAAGCAGGCGCTTTTCGGATCTATGAATCATACCACAGCCGTCAAGCAATTCAAATACCAATTTCAGGCCTCGAACACCCAGAGAAGCACCGCAGCCGGTCCGGAGAATATCGCGACCACGGATAGCTGGTCGTTGGCGTTTCATACCGTATCGGCGAAATATGGAAAACCTTACACTGCAATGAGATTCGCGTCCCGAGATATTCTTCTCGCCGGAGGACGATCGGGTCTCTGCTTGGAAGCCCCAAGGCTCGGTGTCGAGCGGCTGTAAGTTTTCCCGGTTCATGAGAAAGCGTTCATATTCAGCATTCAGATGCTCTTGATGACTTAACGTAGATCAAGCGGGCAGATTCTCTCAGGCGGTGTGAAAGAAAGTAACTGGTAATATCCCCCGGTAGCTTTAGCATTCGCTTCGACAGCGAACATCGCGCACGATGTTCGGCGCCGGAGCTTGCGTAAACGGAATTCAAAAACGGATGTGCCCTTTCAAATAGAGTGCAGCGTACCCTCCGATCTCAACTCGATCTCCCTGGAGCTTGCAGAACAGTTCGCCGCCGCGGGCGGAAATCTGGCGCGCATGGAGCGTGGTTTTGTTTAGCTGCTCGGCCCAGTAGGGTGTCAATGTACAGTGAGACGAACCTGTGACTGGATCCTCCGGGACGCCTTGAGAAGGCGCGAAAAACCGGGAGACGAAATCGCAGTCGGAGCCGACGGCAGTGGCGATCACGGCAAAACGATCCAAATTCCGAAGTCCGTCCATATTCGGCTTCAGCGAACGGACTTGATCTGGCGAATCGTAGCGCACCAGATAATCGCGGGCGCCGAGAATCTCGGTTGGAGTTTCCCCGAGGCTGGTGATCAATCCGGGATGTACGTCGACTTTGGTAGCCGGTCGGGCAGGAAAATTCATTAATAGTCGCTCCCCGTCACGTTTAACTGCCAACTCTCCCGATCGGGTTTTGAAGCGCAGAACATCGCCCGGCTCGTTCAACTCCCGAAACAAGACGTAGGCCGATGCCAGAGTGGCGTGGCCGCAGAGATCTACTTCACAAGCTGGAGTGAACCATCGTAGATGAAAATGTCCGTCCTCGCGAACGTAAAAGGCGGTTTGCGAAAGATTGTTTTCGGCAGCGATTGCCTGGAGCGTACCATCGGGGAGCCACCGGTCAAGGGGGCAAATGGCGGCTGGATTCCCTCCGAATACGCCGCCAGTGAAGGCGTCTACCTGATAGATGGGAAGATGCATCCGGTGTTGGATGCAGCAGGGATACTAATGGATGCGCACGCGATGTTTTTCTTTCAAGACCAGTTCATCGAAAATAGCCAACACTCGCTTGCGATAGGTGTACATGTTTCGCAATGAATTCCTGAAGCTAGTCTCATAGCGTCGAGGATGGAGCCATTTGTCCAACACCGGCCGGGGTACATCGATATCGCGACGAAGATCGTCCGCCGAATGGCCGCGCAGGAAGAGACCGTAAAACACGGCCGCTTCGCGCTGGGGGGCGAGAGGATCGAAATCGTCAGGACCGATCATCGGTGAACCTGTAAACCCGTATCGTACTACGAAAAACGGGCCGTGGAGTCTCCTTTACGTCAACAGTCGAAGAATCCGCTCAAGTGTCTCAGACGGGGATCACGAAACTCAAATAAAAACTATCTGTCCTGTTATCAGCTTCTTAAATAAAAATTTCGGGTTGGCGTGAAACCCCGTTGTTTACCGTCGTGTGCGGATGGAATTGAGCAGCGAAGCGGATTTGAGCGAGCTGCCAAGTGAAGAACTTTGTTGGCCACGGATGCCCCTGCCTTCGCAGAGCGTATTTGAAGGGCTCAAGGCGAGGCTGAAAGGATTCTCCGGGCCTGTAGGATCTGGAAAAAGTGCGGCGCTGTGTTCGGAAGCCGTGCGCCTTTCGTTCGTAAACCGGGGTAGACAGGGATTGTTGGCGGCTCCTACATTCGCGATGCTGCGAGACGCCACGTTAGCCGGCCTCTTCGGGGTGATGGAGGAGCAAGAGATTGAATATGAGCACCGCAAAGCCGATGGTGAGCTGACGATCAAAGGTCCCGAGACAATGATTCTGCTGCGTTCTCTAGACGAGCCAGAACGGTTGCGAGGAACGAACCTCGCATGGTTCGGAATTGACGAACTCTCCTATACGCGAGAGGAGGCGTGGCTTCGGCTAGAGGCTCGTTTGCGGGACCCGAAAGCGGAGAAGTTGTGCGGCTTTGGGGTGTGGACTCCTCAGGGACGCGACTGGATATATAAGCGGTTTATCGATAAACCGGTTTTGGGTTACGAATGTGTCCGCGCACGGCCGTTTGAAAATCGCTTTCTGCTGGAGAGAACGCCGGATTATTACGAGAGGCTGGAAACCAGTTACGATCCGAAATTTTACCAACAGGAAGTGTTGGGCGAGTATCTGAACCGCCGGGCTGATCGCGTTTATCACTGCTTTAATGCAGCAGTGCATGTAGTTCAGCAGGCCTATGACCCTGCCAAGCCGCTGTTGTGGGCGCTTGATTTCAACGTGGCGCCTATGAGTTCCGTGCTGGCTCAGGAACATCATGGACGGCTCGTGGCCATTGATGAGATCGTCCTGGACCGAGCAACGACCGAGGAAGCCGGTCTCGAATTCGAGAACCGATACAGGAATCATCCGGTGGGTTTAGAGATTTTTGGTGATGCGAGCGGGAGAAGTATGCATACGACTGGGACATCGGACTACACGATGCTGCAGGGTGCGCTCTATCGCGCGGGATTCCGAAGCGTTCGGCTGCGCGTGCCACAGAAGAATCCGCCGGTTCTGAGCAGGGTCCAAAAGGTGAACGGGTTATTGACAAACGCCGTAGGCGAAGTGCGCTTGGAAGTGGATGCGCGGTGCAAAGAATTGATTAAAGACTTCGAAGAAGTGATTTTTAAACCGGATTCGGGCGTGATTGATAAAGTGCGCGATCTGCGGCGTACTCATGCCTCCGACGCGCTCGGATATCTGGTTTGGGCGCTGTTTGGTGAAAAGCTAACAACAGGCGAGATGAACCGGCCCTTGTTTTAGTTACCAGCGAGTAAAAGGACGCAAAGAAGCAAAGGAAAGACATGACTGATATCGACCGGGAGCATCCGGATTACAAGCGGCACAAGTTGATGTGGCGCTCATATCGCGACCTTTACGCAGGTGGACAGCAATTCAAATATAGGGCGGCGGAATACTTGCTTCGGCGCCAGAAGGAGCCACTCGATGTCTACAGTGAGCGTCTGCAGAGGGTCTTTTATGAAAACTATATCGGTTCAATTGTTGATTGGTATTCGGCGACATTGTTCCGCCGGGCGCCAAGTTTGCAGTTCTATGGCGGGAACGAAGCAGGCCAGAGTTTTTTGGCTACCTTGGCGGACGATTGTGATCTAAGAGGGACAAGCCTAACTGAGTTTTTCAAGCGAACTTTCACAGATACGCTGATCGCCGGCCGCAGCCATATTCTGATTGACTTCCCGCGCGCCGCGCGTCCTCCGGCGAATCGCGCCGAAGAGGATGCGGGTGGTTTGTCGCGGGCATATCTCGTTCGTTATTCGGCCGAGGATCTCATCAACTGGAGCTTAGACGGGCGCGGCGAATTTGAGTGGATAGTGCTGAAGCAGACAATTGAGCGGCAGCTTAGTCCTGAGTCGCCGGAGCTTGTTCAAGAGACGTATTGGTACTACTTCGACAAAACAGAATATCGGACTTATAAAAACATTGAACAAGCGAATCCCGGCTCGACGTTTCCTTTGCTCGAAGGAATAGGGACGAGCAAGCCCGCAAAGATCGATTTGATCGCTCATGGCTCTCACGGGCTGGCGCGGCAAAGACGGGTGCCCTTGCTGACTATGCAGGTGAGCGATGGTTTGTGGCTGATGAACAAGGCTGCTCAACTTCAACTGGAACATTTCAATAAATCGAACGCGCTTGGATGGGCGATCGGAATGGGCTTATTCGCAATGCCCGTTATTTATTCAGACCGCGAATGGAATCAAATCGTGGGTGAAAGTTACTACATCCAACTTGGGCCCCAGGATCGCTTTGGGTGGACGGAACCCGAGGGCAAGGTGTACCAGATAGCCGCGCAAAATCTCGAGACTCTCAAAGAAGAGATGTACCGGGTTTGCTACTTGGCGCAGGCCTCAGGCGAGATGGTGGGTGGCCATGCCCAATCCGCCGCAAGCAAACAGCTTGACTTCACGATTACCAAAGAGGTGTTGCGCGGCTATGGAGACATGGTTAAAGACACAATCAAAAAGGTGATAACAGCGGTGAGCGATGCCCGGGAGGATGGATTGGTGGTGTCAGTCTCGGGGTTAGACGAGCTGGACATTGGAGACTTTGGAACCGAGTTACAAGAGGCGACAAATCTACTTCAGCTCGGTATTAAGTCGCCAACTTTAAAGCGACAAATCTTTCAGAGACTTGCGTTCAAGTTTCTAAGTGATCTTCGCCAAGAAACGAAGGATCAGATTGCAGAAGAAATCAACACGCAAACGTGAATTAGATGCAGAGGAGAAGTTATGTCTGAGGAAAAGCCTATCAGTGACCAGGTAGTAAGTGGGCTTGAGGTCCGCGACGTTGTCCGGCAGGCAATCGAAGAATTCGTTCACGCTGAGCAGCAGAAGGCTGAACCGGCTTACAAGGCCGAATTACAAGATGAGCGGAAGCGGCGGGAAAGCCTGGAAGCCAGATTAAACCAGCTAATAGAGGAAAATCGAAGCGCTAGGGCAGCGGCGGAAGAAGCCGATCGAAGCTCGCAAATCCGTAATGAATTACAGCGGCTTGGAGTCGCGAAAGTGGATCTGGCATTTCGCGCGATTAGGGACGACATTATACGCGCCGAGGATGGCCGCTTACAGGCGCGCGGTTCGGAGGGGAAGTCACTGCATGAGTACTTAACAAGCTTCGTGCAGGAGAACCCAGAGCTCCTTCCGGCAAGAATTGCCGGCGGGAGCGGTGTGCAGCCGATTCCGCGAAAGGGTGGGCAAGGCGGATCACCTGGTATCGAGATTGACAAGATCAAGCCTGGAATGAACCCAGACGATCTTGATCGCGTACGCCAGGAAATTGCGCGGCTGGCCTCACAGGCATTGCGAGGCGCCTAGCAAAATAATCGAGATTGCGCAGCGACTTTGATGGGTGCTGTTGAGCACGTAGCGGAGGCTTTGCGCGTGTAAGTGACTCAAACGTAGAACAAATCTGATTTTAATTTAGGAGATTTATGTCAATAATTACGTCTGCCAATTTGGCAAATGCGATCGTAAAGCTTGTTGCTGCCGATGCATTGCCGGCCCTAATGGGAAATCTCGTTATGGGCAACCTAGTGAACCGTGACTACGAGCCGGTTCTGGCTCATGCCGGAGATACGGTTAATATCCCTATTCCTCCGGCGCTGGTCGCTAATAACATTGCTGAAGGTGGCACAGTAACACCGCAGAACCCCAATTTAGGAAATGCGCAAATCGTTCTGAACACGCACGCTGAAGCGACGTTTCAGATTCCCGATGTCACAAAAGCGCTGGCCTTTCCTGAGTTGCTGAAGGCGTATATGCAGCCGGCTGTGGTTGCGATCGCTGAGCGGGTCGAGAGCGACTTGCTGAACCTCTACGGGCAGTTCACGGCGAATACGCCAGTCGGGTCGGCGGGAACGCCAGTGACGGAAGCAATCATTGACGCCGCGGAAACTGCACTATTTGCTGCAAAGGTGCCGCCCAGCGCTCCGAAGTATTTGGTTGTGGATTCGAGTACGTATTCACAAATTCGCCAGATTCCACGCTTCAGTGAATACTATTCAGCTGGAGAGGCGGGATTACGTGCTTTGGTGGAAGGCAACGTAGGCAAGATCAAAGACTTCTTTATTTTCCGATCTCAATACGTGCCAACGACCGGCACGGCAAATCCGAACACGCACAACCTCGCGTTCACACGCGACGCGATTGGACTGGTAATCCGGAGACTACCGCAACCTCTTCCTGGGACTGGCGCAATCGCTGAACATGCGGAAATGGGCAACTTTGGACTTCGAGTGGTTATGAGCTATCAGCCGAACACCCTTTCTCAACAGTTCACAGTCGACGTGCTCTACGGGACCGGGGTGTTGCGCAACAACTTCGCCGTTCAGGTTAACAGCTAACCGGCAGCATTCACTCTCTCGAGCTTGTGGGAGCCATTTCTGGCTCCCTTAATTTTAGGAGATCCCATGGATTTGAAACAGTACTTTCGAAAATTGAGACAAGTTGAAGCCAGCTTACCCGAGAGATTTCCAGTTGTCGTAAGCCTTGAGACACCAGACGGTGGCAAGCAGGGACTAATCTCAGAGGTTTCTAGGGAAATGGCAGCCAAAATGATCGTCGAAGGGCGAGCGGTGCTGGCCAGTGAAGAAGAGAAGGAACTCTATCGCTCGAAACAAGCGAACGCCAGGCAGGCTGCCGAGAAGGCTGAGTTAGCGAGACGAGTGCAAGTCGCAATTATCAACGATAGCGAGATAAAGCATCATATTGCAGCTCAGCTTGAAGATCCATGCACAACTGGAGAGTAGCGTGTCATGGCTCTGTTCACTGATGCCGAAATCGTAACTTTAGACGATCTTCTGCAGTTTGAAACGTCCCTAGTGCAGGTCGCTTCTTCGCACGGGATCAACGTAGACACCAAGATTAAGTTAGCTACCGATGCAGTCAGCGACAAATTATTGCTTTGGCTACTTAGAGCGGGCGCCTCGGATCCTCAGTATCTGAAGCGCCGTCTTCTTGGGCTGTCGACGGTCGTCGTGACGCCCGTGCTGCAACGTTGGGTGTGCTTCGAGTCGCTCTCTCGATTTTTTGCTGAGGCATATAACGTTCAATTGAACACACGGTTTCAAGGCAAGTGGACGGAGTATCAGAACGAGGCTGCTGAGGCGTCCGATTTGGTATTCATGTCGGGCCTGGGAATCGTGTACAACCCGCTACCTAGGCCTGCCATGCCTTTAGTTTCGATACAAAATGGGACCTCGCCAGCATTTGCGATGTTTATCGAAACTACTTGGGTTGACAGCCGTGGAACTGAAAGCGCGGTGAGTCCCGTGAACGGGCTGATCCTCAACGGGGCAAGCACCATAGCTGTGGCCATGGCGGAAGGCGCTCTTAATGCGCCAAGTGCTGCAGTGGGTTGGAACGTGTACGCCGGGACGACCGAAGACCAGTTGACCCGCCAAAACACAGCCCCACTTCAGATTGGTTCAACGTGGCAGCTTCCCGGAACCGGCCTAGTGGATGGGCCGGAAGCTTCGGGCGGTCAACAGCCAAATTATTACATCGTGCTTCCAAGACTGAGTCAACGAGGATAAAAAATGCCGCCCTTAACACTCCTAGCTGCTCAGAAGGTCTCGGACTTATTGACCAACGCGAATGCACTGTCTCAGCAGATTAATGCAATCGCAACGTCATCAAACGTGACGCTGCCGGTTATAAGTCCAGATCAAATCGTGCTCAGCTCGGCAAGCGCTGACATGGCCGATAAAGATCTTCAGTTTACTTACCCACGGATCTCCATCTACTGCGCTGGCCTAAAGAATACCCAAATTGAAAAATTCCGGTCTTTATCGGGAACGATTTCTGTAACCGTTGAACTCTGGGCAAGTTCGAATCTTCTTCAGGAAACGGATCAGTGGATTCACTTCTATGTGGAAGCGATGACCGATATTCTGCGCCAAAATATCGGCGACTGGGGTGACGGTATTTTCTTTTCGGGTGTCTATGATGTCAGCTTCCAAGCGCCTAGAGTCGGGGGGCTCGGCTATTCTGGATCAGCAAAAGTAACCTGCAACCTGAATGTGAGCCGTAACTAGGACAACGATCATGGCAACTTACATCTCATCGAATGCGAATCGGTTTTATGTCGCCGAGGAAACAGCCTATGGTCAAGCGGCTACTATCGATGCGACGAATAGGTTTCCGGCGGCGCGGCTTCAAGCTCAACAGCTAATGCAGCCTGGCAAACGACTTGATAAGACCGGCACACGGACGTTTCTCGGTACGTCAAGAAATGCCCGCCGCGATACTGCATTCCAAGTTCGGACTTACCTGACTTCATGGACCGGAGCAGGGCAGCCTTCTTACGGACCTCTGTTTCATTCAGCACTTGGCGCCTCGCCTCAGATGAACAGTGGTCTGCTGGTAGCGTCGATGGAAACTGCCACGCAATTGAAAACCGCCACACCACACGGGCTCGCGTTTGGGGAGGCCGTTTCCTTTAGCAACGAAATTCGATTTGTGACAAGCGTTTCAGATCCAGTAACGATTACCGTTACTGCGCCATTTTCGTCTACGCCGAATCAAAATGCGATGCTGGCTCCAGCGATTACATATGGTTTGTCCACTGCCTTACCAAGTGTGACTCTCTATGATTACTGGGATCCGTTAAGTGCCGTGAGCCGCATCGTCACGGGAGCGGCAGCCAATAGCCTCGACATTGCGGTCAATGGCGATTATCACCAGTTCATGTTTGACGGCCCAGCGGCCGATCTTATTGACTCGAGCAGTTTCAACCCTGGGATGGGAGGCCTAAGTAGCTTTCCAGAAGAACCGGCCTTGTCCACATTCGACTATTCAATCGTTCCAGGGCACTTAGGTGAGGTATGGCTGGGGAGTCCGGTGAACCAGGTTTTCACACTAACGAGCGCAACAATTGGAGTAAACAACCAAATCGAAGTTCGGAATAAGGAATTCGGCACCTCGTATCCACGAGCACTTGCACCAGGAGCGCGTATTGTGAACTGCGATTTCACGCTGTTAGCGCAAAGTGATGCTCAAACCTCCGCCCTGTACGCGGCGGCGAAGTTGCGTAACAGTATTTCAGCATTGCTGCAGCTTGGCCAACAGCAGGGTCAATTAATGGGTATCTTCCTTCCCAATGTTGTGCCGGAGATCCCGAATTATAACGACTCGGAGACGAGACTACTTTGGGAGTTCAAGAACAATCGGGCGCAAGGAACTTCGGATGATGAAATTTCCATCGCGTTTGCATAAAAGCTGTTGTTACACAAGCGTGACTTGGCATGAGAGTAAAGCGCTTCCAGGGGTGAAATATGCAACCAGGCGTATTTCGCTAGAGCAGCGAATCGAATTGACGAAAAGAGCCCGCGCGCTCTCTTTGAAACAAGAATTCCTCCAAGCGGGCGAGACGCCAGAGCAGCTCGAGGGAACGCTTGTTGACTTACTGGTCAGACGACTCTATTTGGAGTGGGGTCTCGCCGAGCTTACAGGACTAACAATTGATTCACAGTCGGCGAATGTGGAATTGCTCATAGAGAAAGGTCCGGAAACACTCAGCGACGAGATTATTGCGGACATCCGTAGCGAGCTTGGGCTGTCTGAAGACGAACGAAAAAACTATTAGTCGCGTTCCATTTCCAGTTTTCCTCGCCGGCCGCGTGGAATTGCGACACATGCCGATCGGGCGGCCTGGTCCGAATTAGAAACTGCGCTTGGGTGAAGAACAAAGAACCTGAATGCGCGAGAGCAGTTTGGGCTCGAGGGGGAGTGATTTCGTCAGAGTGCCCCAAATCAGTGATTACGGCACAGAGCTTGTATTTTATCGAGCAGTTCAAGGTGTGGAAGCAGTTCGGAGGAACAGACGTTTTGTCCATGAATGCTAAGGCGGCCGAGGCGCTCATGGTTCTTGACGAGGCCGTTCAAGTGGAGAAGCAGCGTGGGGAAGTCGAAAAATAACTTATCAGGTATCTTGAGCGAATTGTCGCGAACAAAAAGTGGAGGACTAAAGAGCGGTTTATTGTTTTCGCCCACCAACCTGGTTGGGCAGGCTAGCGCGTCAGATACCGAAAAAAACCCGACTCTTCCACGCTTAGGAGATACGCGTCGAGCTTCAATGGGCGGGAAGGTTACGCCGGAAGGTATTAAGTTCGGCAGACCCTCCTCTTCGAGCCAAAAAGCCTCGAGTTCCGGTAGCGAATGGACCAATTTACTGAAGCAGACGGCATCGGGCGGAATCGCGAGCGCATTTACTGGAAGTTTCGGAGGAATTGGCGGGCTGGGGTCACTGATTTCCGGCATTGTAGGCCTATTCGGAGGGGGAGCCAAGAGTACGCTCCCTCCGCTAGTCGAGTTTCAACTACCAGCCTCGGAGCAACAGACGGTTTATGTCAGCGCAACAGGCAATAGCGTGTACCAGGGAAATGCGGTCCAGTCGAGTGGCATCGGCGGATCGGCTGGAGGAAGCCAAAATAGCGGATCTGGACCAGATACCTATTGGATACAGGCGCAGAGCGCCCAAATTGCCCAGTCGGTAAAAACGGCGATTTTGAATTCCAGTTCACTTAACGACGTTATTGCGGAACTTTAGTTATGGCCGACTTTCCCTTTCTTAGCTCTGGAGCGATCACCCAATACCCAGCTCCGCTTACCAGCGGCCAAGCTACGCAAGTGATTCGATTCCTTGATGGATCGGATCAGCGGTTCCTTGTGCAGGGTAGAGTTTTTCGCTCGTGGGAAATCCGGCTGGATCTCTTGAATAATCAGGAGATTCAGCAACTAGAGGCGTTCTTTGTGTCCGAGCAGGGAGACTATTCATCCTTTGTCTTTCCGGACCCATTTACCGGCAATGATGTTCCGAATTGCCGAATCGGCGCGCCAGGACTAGTCACCGAATACGTAGGTGAGGATGTCAACTCGACTTCATTATGGGTAATAGAAGCTAATGGCTAACTTATTTTTTCCACAACTCGCCCAGCGGGCTGTTGCGCAATACCCGATTAGAAAAATAAGATTAGCCCGGACGGTCAGGAATGTGCTCCCAGACGGCAGTATGGTCTTATATTCCGATCCATATGGGGGGCGTTTAATTTGGGAGTTGACTTACTCTGATTTGTCTGCCGTCGAACTACAGGCGATTCAGGAACATTTCGAAGCTTGTATTGGCCCTTTCCACGCTTTTACGTTTATCGATCCAACGGACAACATGTTAGTCTCCAGCTCTGATTTGACAGCATCGGTTTGGCAGAGAGTGAGCACAATGGAACTGACCTCTGGTGTCGCCGATCCTCAAGGAGGCTCGTCAGCTTTCGCGGTCACGAACGCCGGGCAAGCTGATCAAGAGATTAGCCAGACGATGATTGTGCCCGCAAGCTACATGTACTGCTTTTCGCTTTATGCGAGCAGCGCCGAGCCGACCAACATCACATTGATCCGGCGAGCCACTTCGATTCAAAGCACGAGTGTTGCTATAGGTCCCAGCTGGAATCGCGTAATTTCAAGTGGTCAGTTGAGTGACACTGACTCGAATTTCACGATCGCTGTAAGCCTGCCTGCAGGCCAGCGCGCGAATCTTTATGGATTACAGCTAGAACCGCAGATAGCACCGTCCCGTTATCGACCAACGGCGCAAGTAGGTGGCATCTATGCGAACGCGCATTGGGGAGTAAACGAACTCACTGTAGTCGCACAACGTCCGAATCTCTTTTCCACTTCGTTCAGCATCGAAACGGCAATTTAGGAACAATAAATGGGGACGATCAACGACATAAAACAACTTGCCGAAAGCGATACGCCCCTTTTATTTTTCCAGTGCATTTTGCCGTCTGGCGATATCGAAAACTGGAGTACGCACTCCCTCGTATTTAATGGACAACCGTATTCCGCAAGGATTCTCAAGCACAATTTATTTGATCTTCAGTTATCCGCAGATGATGCAATGGATGGCCTATCCCAGCTTTCGCTTACATTAGCGAATGCGGATTCGGCTCTTTCGGAACTCAATGCCGGCATGGGCTTCAAGGGATCTCAACTTACTGTCTATTTTGCGTTTGCTGACCTGCAGAATCAAACAATTACTACTGAGAGCACGGTTCTATTTCGAGGAATCGCGGGTGATCCCGACGAAATCACTGAAGATGCACTGACACTGAGCTTTACTAATAAGCTGAGTCTACAGCGAATACCTTTACCCGAAGTTCGAGTCCAACGCTCGTGTGCCTGGAACTTTCCCGTCAACCAGGAGCAAAGGTCAGAAGCTAAAGACGGGGGAACCAGTGGTAGATATTCGCGGTTCTATCGCTGTGGATATTCTGCGGATATCCCAGGGGGCGTGGGGAACCTAAATGCTGGGCAGCCATTTACTTCTTGTGATCTTTCGCGAACGCAGTGCCAGCAGCGAGGAATGTTCGATATTGATCAATCCGGCAGGGTTACCAGGCGGTTTGGCGGATTCGAATTTGTTCCCTCGGCGATTATGGTGCGGACTTCAGGGGATAAGACGTCCCACGTTTCGCCGCTTCTGGACAACTCAGCAAAATACAACGACCCGGTTCCGATCGTTTATGGGACTGGATGGTTGAAAGCGCCCGTCATATTTGCGCGAAACGACGGTAATCTCACGCACATGGAAGTTCTTCTGGGTATGGGAACAATCCAGAACGTTTTGAAAGTAGTTGTCAATGACGTAGAAATTCCTCAAGCGGTTCAGGCTCAGAACATGACCACCACTGGTTGGTACAACGTCTTCACGAATGGCAGCCGTGCAGGGAGCTTCAATCTGGACTTCACGGATTCCAATGGACAGCCTTTGGGCGATCCGTACGGAAGCATCTCTGCAGCTTCAATTGTTGTTCCCAACCGCATCAGCAGCGGACGAAGTCTTCCAACCGTGGAAGTACTTCTACAAGGAATGCAAATTGATTCGTACACTCCAGACGGTGTGTTTCAATCCACTTCGTTTACGAATAATCCCGCATGGGTAATTCTCGATCTTCTTAGAAGGTGCGGCTGGTCACTTTCGGATTTAGACCTCCAATCGTTCAGCTCAGCTGCCGAGTTCTGCAGTACTCTAATCAACACAACCGATCTAAATGGCAACGATATTCAAGTACCCAGATTCGAATGCAATCTGATTCTGACGAAGCGGCAAAGCGCGGCAACGATAGTGCGAGGCATCCGAGTCGCCTCGAGTCTGATGCTGCGATATGGACCGACAGGCCTGTTACAATTGCTGCCCGAGACGACGATCGCCGCGCAACAGCCCACTTTGCCGGATGGCGGAAACAGTACTGAACCGTTAAACGGAGGTTGGCCAGCCTACGAATTCAGCGATGCTGCGGGACCATTTTCGGGCATCGTTCGAAACGCAAACGGGGGCTCGACGGTTAGACTGAGCTCCCGAAGTATCGCGGAAACATCAAATCGGTTAAGCGTAGAATTTCAAGACGAATCGAACGAGTACCAGCAGGATAGTCTAACGGTCGTCGACGCGGATGATGCCGGACTGATCGGATATGAGATCAGCAGCCAATCCACGGCTTTGGGGGTCGCAAATTTTAGCCAGGCAAATCGAGTTCTGCTTCGGCAGTTAGATAAATCGACTAAGGGCAATCTCTTTGTCCAGTTCCAAACCAGTTTTCGCGCGCTCAAGGTCCGGCCTGGCGATATCATAGCGCTTACTTATTTAAAGGAAGGATTTTCACGCGTACCTTTGCGCGTTGTGAAACTTTCCCCGTCAATGAATTATCAACTCGTCACGGTATTGGCGCAGATTCACGATGATGATTGGTACAGCGATAATCCCACGGTGTTAGGCGGAGCAGGTAGACAAACAGGCAGCGAAAACCAGATGCCGCGGCCGTTAATTGGGGTGACCCCTCATCTGGATGCAAATGGCGAATTTGAGTACTTTAATTTCAATATTACGGACGCAGTTCAAACTGAGAGTGACGGAGCGGCCACTGACATTCTAACCGTGAGTTTCACCCAGCCCACTAAGCCGAGTCTCAACTGGTCGAATCTTCCATTGGTCAGCCTTTCCCCCCAATACAGCACGACCGGGGGCTCTCTTGCGGGCGGGAATAATTTGTATTATGCGGTTACTGCTGTTGATGAGGCGGGGAATGAAGGTGCTCTCTCCTTCACTGTCCCTGCCATGATACCGGCCGGATCGAATAACAATGTTGTTTCGTTAACCGGACTGAGTTTTCCACGGCCGGCGGCTTCGTTTAACATCTATCGTGGCACTACGCCCCAGATGTTATACCGGATTGCGGCACAGGTTCCACTGAGTAGCGGTTTCAGTGATGCGGGCCTGCCTCCCCAGCCTGCAGGGCCGCCCGACGTCAACTTCGATCATGCAAACTTCTACTACCGTTTCGAATATGCAGGGCCTTTCACAGCGACCGTTTTTTCCGCCACTTCAATTGGCTCTGCTGATATGGGAGCGACAAACTTGGCGTATTCCGGAATGGTCGTCCGCATCATCGAAGGGACCGGGCGTGGACAGGAGCGCGTGATCGCAGCGAATGATCAGACAACGCTCACTGTGACCCAGGCTTGGTCGATAAATCCCGATTTGAGCAGTACGTTTGTGGTGGCGGAAGGTTCTTGGAAATTCGGCGCTGTATCAATGACAAGCATCGCCCAGTTTGAGATCACTTACCGGGCCGGGACGGTCATTCACGTCTCAGGGCGCGGTGCTAACGTTCTTAACCAAGAAGGTACACCTGATCTATGTCCTCTAACACGATGGGCACTAGGAGCAGGAGAGTCAGATACCGGCGTTGCTGGTGCTCCAAATTTTTCCGTGGCTGTACCCGGCGGCGGTAACGTGACAATCTTCGGGATCGGCTTTAACGATCTGACGAACACGTCGTCAATTTCCACGGGAACTTTGCAATTATTCTCCTGGAACGAGCTCTATACGCCTACCAGTTACAGTCTAACCGCCCCTATAGATGCAACCTCAACAATAATCACCCTGAATGGAATACCGAACCCGCAACCTGAGCCTGGAGATATTGTCCAAGTCGGGAGTGAGTTGATGTCAATCATATCCGTCGATCCGTCAAATAACAGCTATGAAGTGACGCGGTCAGCGCTAAATTCCGAAGCTCTTGCAGACGCGGCTGGCGAGCCGGTATTTCACCTGCAGCGCTTAGTAGTGGTACTGCCATTCGCGCGTGGTTTCTTTGAAGATAGAGCATCGAACAATTACGTGCACACAGTTACTCTACCGGACATCAGGATAGCTGGGGCACAGCTCTATGTGACAAATTCGTTTGGTGATAGCCAGGCGTCAAGTCAAAGTTACACAGCTTATCCAGACAACGGACTGCGAACCTTATCAGGTGGGCAATTTTCAATCCAAGTAAGTGGCTATCTCGCGACTGAGCAGAATGCCGCTCCGCCTCTACTAGTTGAGGCGAACCACGCCGTGCGAGATTTGAGAGCGACGCTGAGTCAGCCAGCACAGGGCTATACGACCACAGTAACGGTTCTACAGAACGGGACTCCCTACGGAGGCGATTCAGCGGTTCTATCGATCGCACCTGGTGAACTGACGTCCAATATTGTGGACGGCGTCACTCTCCCACCGCTTGAGGAAAACGCCGCACTGACCGTGAATATTGCTTTGGATGTAGATCCAAGCTCCGGGACGCCTTCGACCGTTAGCCCGGGCCGGGATTTGAGTGTGACGATCCGATTCTAAGGTTTGGCCGGATCGCCCTTACGGTTGCCCTCTCTCGTACGAGTAAGATGGTCGGTTGATCTACGCGGTCACAGTCTCACTCGTTGTCCTGTTGCTTTGCAGCATTACGGCTTACAAAACCACTCAGGTTAAGAATAAGACCGATTTTCTTGTTGCAGGCAGAACTCTCAGTTGGCCAGTCCTGGTCTTTACCTTACTGTCATCGTGGATCGGCGCGGGGAGTTTGTTTGCCGGGGCGGAAAACGCTTATCGAAATGGATTTGTAGCGCTTTGGCAGCCGCTGGGCGGGTGGGCAGGACTTTTAGTTATAGGCTTAATCGCCGGCCGAGCGAGGCATTTTGCCCAATTTACTGTTCCCGATCTTCTTGAGGGAAGATACAATTCCGGCGCGCGAGTCCTCGCGACCATTGCGATCGTCATCTCCTACACAATTATCGCTAGTTATCAATTTATTGGCGGCGGCGACATGCTCCACATCATTTTTCCTCAAATTGACCGCACAATAGGGATGTACATTGTGGCGGTTTTTGTCGTCTTGTTTACTGCTGCTGCAGGGATGGCTTCAATTGCTTATCTGGATTTAGTGATTGGATCGCTGGTTACGGTAACAGCGATGGTCGCCGTCCCCATTTTGTTGGTGCGAGTTGGTGGATGGACAGCAGTTCGCAATTCTTTGCCAGCAACTCACTTCCAGGTGTTGGGGAATTATACCCTAAGCGGCGCGATCGGGTTGGCCTTGCCTACAATGTTGCTCTTAATCGGAAATCAAGGTATGTACCAGAAGTTTTTTTCTGCTAAATCCGAAAGCGATGCGAGAAAGTCCGTGATCGGGTGGATCGTAGGAACAATATTGCTAGAGACGCTGCTCGTCGCAATGGCTGTGATCGCAAGCGCAAAATTGCACACAGATAAACCACGCGAGATTATTCCGCTAACCGCGAAGACCGCGTTGCCTTCACTGTTGGGGGCTATCTTGCTCGGTGGAGTTTTCGCAAAGGTCATTTCGACGGCCAACAATTATCTTTTCTCTCCAGCAACAAACCTGATCCACGATGTCTACGAGCGGTTTATCAACGGAGCGGCAACTCAGAGGCGAATACTGCTCGTATCGCGTATGGTTGTCGTGTTGCTTGGGATTTTTGCCGTTCTCCAGGCCACTCAATTCGAGTCGATCTTGAGAGCTGCCTTGTACGCTTATACAGTTTATGGCGCAGCAGTAACGCCCGCTGTAATGGCAGTGTTCTTTTGGCGACGCACGACGACACCCGCCGCCATTACGTCCATCGTGCTCGGTACTGTAGTTACAATCGCGTGGGAGTTGACACAAGAAAAAGGCCCCGTATCGATTCAACGGCAGATCGCACCGATTCCGGCTGTATATCCAGCATTAGTAACGTCAGTTCTCAGCCTGATCATCGTAAGCCTTCTAACCGAACCTCCGCCGATAAATAAGCTGAAGTCTATATAAAGCAAGTAAAATTTCAGTAATGGTCATTGAAGAGATTCAAGAAGCTTTGCGTGAAGCAACGCTCGATGCGTGGCTGTTTTTTGATCATCATCGCCGCGATCCACTTGCGTATCGAATATTAGGGATTCCCAACGATGTGGAAGCGACGCGCAGATGGTACTATCTCGTCCCCGCCCAGGGTGAACCTCGAAAGCTCGTGCACCGCATTGAAAGCAGCGCCCTGAACAGCGTGCCCGGGCAGAAACAGGCATACTCAAGCTGGAGTGATCAACAGGAAAAATTGCACGCGCTTCTGAGAGGATGCTCGCGTATTGCGATGCAGTATTCACCCAAATGTGCAATCCCATACGTGTCCCTAGTAGACGCCGGCACAGTGGAACTGGTCCGGGGTTTTGGCGTTGAGATAGTTAGCGCAGCCGATCTTATTCAACGATTCGAAGCTCGCTGGAACGAGGAACAGTTGCGGATGCATCTCGAAGCGGGAAGAATCGTCGACCGGATAAGACGAGAGGCCTTCGAGTTCATAGGAGCCCGCCTGAAATCGATGCAGCCGGTGACTGAATTCGATGTTCAGCAGTTTATTGTCGACGGCTTTTCGCGTTCAACCTTAATGACCACGCATGGACCGATTGTGGCGGCCAACGCTAACGCATCGGATCCCCACTATGAACCGAATCGAGATAAAACAGCACAGATTCGCCCCCGTGATCTAGTACTCATCGACTTATGGGCAAAGCTAGCTGAACCGAACGCCGTCTATTACGACGTTACATGGACTGGATACTGCGGCGAGACGGTGCCCGACAAAATCCAAAATATTTTTGAAATTGTTAAAACTGCGAGAAAACGGGCTTGCTCCTACGTTATCGACAAAGTATCGGGCGGGGTGCCTTTCACCGGTTATGAGGTAGACGACGCCGCTCGCAATTGTATTGAGGCACAAGGTTTCGGCGCATTCTTCTTCCATCGAACGGGTCACAGCATTGGAACTGACGTGCACGGGAACGGTGCAAATATGGACAATCTCGAGTCTCACGACGACCGCCGGGTCATACCACGCACGTGCTTTTCGATAGAACCCGGTATTTATCTTCCCGAGTTTGGTATTCGTTCCGAGGTGAACATGTATGTCGATAGAGAATTTGCGCGGGTTACAGGAGAAGAACAGGAGCAACTTGTCCGGATCTGATGTCTGCCCCGCTAGAATCAATCTTGCTTCACGAATTTGAGCCGCTGCTGCGGAACCCTCACCTGCTTACGATTGCGGCAAACTTTTGGCCAAGAAAAATAGATCAACGGCGTTTCCCGCCCGTCCGCGAGCACTATCAAATTGACTCTACGACTACCATCCTGGTGATTGAACACCAGCCCGAGGCAACTTCTCGTGGACAAATCGTCCTGCTACATGGCTTGGAAGGGTCGGCGGATGCCGGTTACATTCAGAGTCTCGCGCAAGAGGCACTGATTCATGGCTTTGGCGTCCATCGCGTGAATTCCCGAACCTGTGGAGGTACGGAAGGGCTCTGCGAAACCTCTTACCATTCTGGTCTCACGACCGACACTCGCACGATGTTGCACAAGATCGCGAATCGTCAACTCGGACCAATCGTGCTGGTGGGTTTCTCTTTGGGCGGCAACGTCGCTTTGAAGCTTGCGGGAGAATTGGGAGAAACTGATTTGGTTTCCGCAGTTTGCGCTATTTCCACTCCAATCGATCTCGCGGCCTGCGTCGAATGCATCGATAAGCCAGCAAATTTTCTCTACCGCCGGCGATTTCTCGACCGCTTGAAGAAACGCGTTCAGCGCAAGAGTGTTTTAACCCCACATCTTTATTCGACCGCTGGATTGGATGACGTAAAGACAATATGGGAGTTTGACGATCGGATCACGGCTCCGCTATTTGGGTTCGGAACTGCTGCCAATTATTACGCGACACAATCGGCCTCGCGGTACTTAGATGCAATCCGAATTCCGGCGTTAGTGATTACTGCAAGAAACGATCCTATGGTTCCGTTTGAGATATACAATCATCCAGCATTTCGCTCGAACCCATTCCTAACCTTGGTAGCCCCTGAGCATGGCGGCCATCTCGGCTTCTTATCGCGGAGCAAACCACGGTTTTGGACAGACGGTTTGGTACTCAATTGGCTCCATCAACTGGAGTCGCTCTCGGGAGCCGGAACAATGACGGTCAATCTTACGTCTGGCAGGTAGAAATGCCCAGCGCTAGGAAACTCCGCCCCAGTGCGTCGTTTTGGGAAGCCGCGCGTATTGCCCTTGATTCGTTACGCAAAAGCAAACTTCGCAGCTTTTTGACATTGCTAGGCATTATTCTTGCAACCACAACCCTGATTGCTGTGACGGCTCTCATTCACGGGATGAATCTCTATATTGCTGACAAAGTGTCGAATATGGGTGCGGATGGGTTCCGAATCGTTCGCATGGCTTGGTTCGGTCCGTGGGACCCGAAGAAATTCCTGGAAATGTCGAAGCGCAACCCCGAAATCAAGCGGGAAGAATACGACTTCATCCGGGACAACACCACTCTGCTGCGCGGTCTCGGAATGATGGCCTCGCAACGGGCGCGCGTGTCCTTCCATGGCGATTCCATGGAAGGCGTGAGCATCCAGGGCATTACCGCGAATATTCCGGCGATAAACAATGTTCAGGAGGCCATCGGAAGAACTATTTCCGAAAGTGAAGTGCAACGGCATGCGAACGTCGCGTTTATCGGGAATGATATTCGTAGCCGTTATTTCTTGGATCGAGATCCGATTGGGAAAATGATTCAGGTAAATGGCGTTCCTTTTGAAGTCGTAGGTGTAGCCAAGGAGCTCGGCAGCGTTTTTGGACAGTCGCAAGATAACTTCGTAATGATTCCGATTGAGAGTTACTTCAAGATGTTCGGGTCACGGCAAGGCATTCGGCTAATTGCCAAAGCACTCGACCAACAGCACCTAAACGAAGCGGAGGATGAGGTTCGTATGCTGTTGCGAGCTTTCCGCCATCTTCGCCCGAATCAGGACGACACATTCTCAATTATTTCGTCCGATTCTTTCGTGAGCTTGTGGGAACGTTTGACCGCCGCAATTGCCGCTACAGCGGTGGGCATTGTGTCCGTGTTCATGATCGTCGGCGGAATCGTCATCATGAACATCATGTTGGCGGCGGTAACCGAGCGGACACACGAGATTGGAATACGCAAGTCATTAGGAGCAAGGAGGGCAGACATTTTGCGGCAATTTTTGGTCGAATCCGCGACGCTTGCCGCAACCGGCGGTCTGATTGGCGTCCTGATCGCGTGGTTTCTCGCCGCTATTGTCCGAAGTGCCACCTCAGTGCCTATGGCTCTTCCAATTACATCTATCGTGATCGGCGTCGGGCTTTCTGCAATTGTTGGCCTGTTCTTTGGAATCTATCCCGCACGGCAGGCATCGAAATTGGATCCCATAGAAGCGCTAAGAGAGGAACGGTAACCAGTGAACTGGCTAGCGTTCCTGAATGCCACAACGCTCGCACTCCAAACAATTCGCGCCCACAAGCTGCGTGCATTCCTGACGGTTCTGGGTGTTGTCATGGGAACTGGCACCATCATTGGAGTTGGGGCAATTCTCACAGGGCTCGATTCCTCGATAACGTCGATACTGCAGAGTTTCGGTCCAAATTCGATCATCATCTTCAAATTTCCTGCGGGCTTTCGGACGTCTGCGCCTACAGCCGAAGAGCGGACGCGCAAGGATCTTACATATGAAAATGCGCTCGATATCAATGAGCGCTGCCGGTCATGTGAAGATGTTTCCCCAATGCTCTTCGTAGATAACGATTTCATCCGCGTAAAATACGCCGGAAATGACATGTATGGCGTGAACCTGATCGGAGTCGAAGAGGCCTATGCCAAGGGTGGACAAGTTGATCTACACCAGGGGCGTTTCTTCACAGTTGAAGAGAACCGTCAGCGTGCGCCTGTGGCAGTGCTTGGCGCTGACCTAGAGAAGGGCCTTTTTGCGAACGTGGATCCGGTCGGAAAATTCGTCACTGTCGATGGACACGAGGTTCAAGTGATCGGTACGATGATTCGCCCCGCAGCATCCTTTTTTGGCGACCAGGACACCCGTGTGCTTCTGCCGTTCTACACTCTTCATAAGCTGTATCCAAACGATAGAGAGCTTGCGATCGTAGTGACGGCGAAGAACGGCGAAGTACCGCAAGCTCTCGATGAGATCCGTGTAATTTTGCGCAATGATAGGCGCGTTCCCTACGATAAGCCGGATAATTTCGCGATGTCTACGGCCGACCAAATGGTGAGTGATTTCCGGCAAATCACATCGGTGACGGCGCTCGTGATGGTAGTCCTCAGCTCGGTCGGTTTGCTGGTTGGTGGGATCGGCGTGATGAACATCATGCTCGTTTCGGTCACGGAGCGAACCAAAGAGATCGGGGTCCGCAAGGCCATTGGAGCGCGCAGATCGGATATCGTATTGCAATTCCTGCTTGAGGCAGTCGTGCTTACGGGGTTAGGTGGCCTCGCGGGAATTCTTTTCGGTTGGGTGATTTCACTGCTTACGCGCCTCATCTTCACCAGTCTGCAAACTAAGGTCCCGTTATGGGCGGCTTTGCTTGGAATTCTGGTTTCGGCGGGCACTGGTCTGTTTTTTGGAATTTGGCCGGCGAGCAAGGCGGCGAGGCTCGATCCTGTGGAAGCGCTGCGGTACGAGTAAGCTGCGTTATCAGGTCGCGCACAACCCGGCGTGCGTTGAGGTCTGGTTACGTTCTAGTTTTCGATAAGCTTCATCCAACACCTCCACGACATGTGCAACACGCTGTCCATTCCCATACAGCCTCATCCCCGCGGAAAGCTGCAGCATGCAACCGGGATTTGCAGTGACAATCAGTGCAGCGCCTGTGGAGGCAACATTCTCTATTTTGTGTCGCAGAATTTGCAATGCGAGGTCGCTGTGAACCACGTTGTATATGCCAGCGCTTCCGCAGCAAAGATCCGCCATCGGCATCTCACGGTAAGTCAATCCCGGAATTGCGCGCAGCAGTTGTCTCGGAGCAGCCTTAATTCTTTGGCCGTGGGCTAAATGGCACGAATCCTGGTATGTAGCAACCACGTCCAGTGTGCCCATTTCCGTGTTGAGGCCAATTGACGCCAAGAACTCGGTTACATCTTTCATCAGCGTTTTGAATTGAATCGCCTTGTCACGGTAAGCCATATCGTGGTCTAATAGCTCGTCGTATTCCTTCAAAGTCGAGCCGCAGCCAGCCGCGTTCGTAATAACTGCGTCAAGATTCTCAGTGAGTACTGAATCGATGTTCTTCCGCGCTAGAGTGCGCGCTTGGCGCTTAAGTCCTGAATGAACGTGAAGTGCGCCGCAACAGTTCTGACCGGCAGGAATTACAACTTCGCATCCGTTTCTTTGAAGTACGCGTACTGTGGCTTCGTTCAGCCGCGCGAATGCAACATTCGCGATGCAACCAGACATAAACGCAACGCGATATCTTCGTTTGCCGATAGCTGGAAACGTTTTGCCGAGTTTCGAGTAGAAAAACGGTATTTCGGCATTTGGCGAGAGCGCTTCGAGATTCTGAAAATTTCGGAACAAATGGAATAATCCTGTGAGGCGTCCCAGACGCTGGAAGCCGGACACCTGATAGAGATATAACGCCGTTCCCGCAATCTCGAGAGCAGTTCGCGATGGAAGTAAGCGCTCGAGAACCACGTTGCGCGCAAAGCGGCCCCAAAATCCTCGCTTGCGGCGACTTTCAATTTGTGCTCGCGCGGCTTCGATCATCCGGCCATAAGGCACGCCAGAGGGACATGCCGTTTCACATCCGCGGCAGGCCAGACACAAATCGAGATGCAGTATTCGGGACGGCGTTATTGGCTCGCCATTTGCAATCTCGTTCATCTGATAAATGCGGCCGCGAGGCGAGTCCATCTCTACGCCCAGCTCACGATAGGTTGGGCAAGCGTTCAGGCAGAGGCCGCAATGCACACATTTATCGAGGTCGGATTGCGCAGGCCCGTCTTCATCATCTGAAAAGATTGGCAGAACGCTAGATGCGGCCATAAAGACGCCCGCGATTTAAGAGACTTTGAGGATCAAACATCTGCTTTACTTTTTTCATCATGGCAAAGCAATTCGTAGTGCCTCCCATGGAGGGCAGGAGCAACAGCTCATTTGCATTGCGGCCGTCATCGGGTGAAAACTCAACCGCAATAATCCATCCTCCCTGGACGGCGGCTGTCCAGAGGGGCGGAACACTTCGCCAGGAACTTAAATAGACATACGTAATCCCAGACCCAGCACGGGAAATGGCGGGCCCGGAAATAAGCCGTAAGAGCGCAGGAATATCGGCCAGTGTGGTTGAAACACGAAGAACGACACCTTCCGGCTGGCGTGCGAGAAACTCCGGAGCGAACTCGCGAACTTGTCCCCAGAAGTCAGCGTCTTGACCTTCGGTCAGCTCCGCGCTTCCACTTAGATCGCGTGAATATCGTTGCAATACGGCTGAACTGCCGCTGGCCCGTACCGCCAAAAGGAAGTCGCGAAACCCTAGCCGAATCGCCGCGGCAGGCGAGATCAGATCAATTGCAAATGGCTGAAGCACACTGGCAAGGATCGAATCGCGCTTCTTGATCGCGGTTTGCAGATCCGGCAGCGAAAACAAAAAGGTTCGCGTCTCCGGAGGCCGCGCGTGCAGACGAAAATTTACACTCGTTATCACTCCGAGGGTCCCGAAACTACCGATCATGAGTTTCCCGATATCGAGCCCGGCAACGTTTTTCACCACCATGCCGCCTGTGCTAATCAGCTTGCCATCGAGCGTGGCGAAAGTCATTCCTATGACCAGATCGCGGGCCGTTCCGAAGCCGCGCCGCATGGGGCCGCTCGAATTCGAAGCTATTACTCCCCCCACAGTAGCTTGCGAAAGAAAGGGCGGATCTAACGCGATCATCTGATTATGATTCGCAAGCAATGCTTGGACTTGTGCAAGCGGCATGCCGGCCTCCACGCTGATTGTTAGATCATTCGGTTCATATTGAAGAATACGAGTAAGTTTCGCGGTCGAAAGTGCGATATCAGCCGGTGCAACTGGGCCACTCATCATGCGCTTACTGTCGTGTCCAATGACTCTCATCCTTTGTGAGTGAGACGCCGCCTGATGAAGCACTTGTGATAGATCTTGCGCCGTTGAAGGCGCGATTTCGATCATGCATTCCTATTGTGGACATGAATTCTCGGCCTCGGCACGCCCCTGTTTCGGAGTCCTTGGATGGTAAGATCGCGACAGAATTTGATGAATCCGCAAAAAACATTTCGCTGGCGAGTTGGTTTGAGACATGGAGTTTGAATATACGCCTGAGCAAATTCAATTGCGGATGTCGATCCGCGATTTTGCCGAGGCAGAGATCGCGCCCCATGTTCTCGAATGGGATGAGAACCAGACGTTTCCACTAGATGTGATCAACAAGGCGGGCCAGCTCGGCCTGATGGGCGCAATATTCCCCGAAGAATTAGGCGGTGCAGGCCTTGGGTATATCGAATACTCGATTATCATCGAGGAGCTTGCCCGCGTCGATCCAAGTGTGGCGTTGATCGTTGCAGCCCACAATTCACTTTGTACGAATCACATTTTTCTTGCGGGAAATGATGAACAGCGCGCGAAGTACATTCCCAAGTTAGCCACCGGCGAGTGGATCGGCTGCTGGTCGCTGACGGAGCCTGAAGCAGGATCGGATGCGGCGGGAACCCGGTCCTCTGCCGTGCTACAGGATGGCCACTGGATTCTGAATGGCGGAAAAACGTTCACCACAAATGCGCAGTACGCCAACGTTTGCGTCGCCATGGCAGTTACCGATCGCTCGGCGTCGCATCATGGCATCTCGGCGTTCATTCTCGAAAAAGGGATGCCTGGATTCTCAGTCGGAAAAAAAGAAAACAAGCTTGGCATGCGAGCGAGTGCCACGGGAGAAGTGCTGTTTACTAATTGCCACTTGCCTCAATGCCAGCTTTTAGGAAAGCCGGGTGAGGGGTTCGTTGATAGCTTGCGCACACTCGATGGCGGCCGGATATCCATAGCCGCTCTTTCAGTCGGAATTGCGCAGGGTGCGTTTGAAGCGGCGCTCAAGTACTCGAAGCAGAGAAAGCAATTCGGCCGTTTCATTTCCGAATTTCAAAGTATTCAACACAAGCTGACCGATATGGCGACTTCGATTGAAGCAGCGAGATTGCTCACCTATCAGGCAGGCGTCCGGAAAGACGCCGGTAAACGTGTCACTAGAGAATCGGCAATGGCAAAGCTGTTCGCCTCCGAAATGGCTGTAAGGGTCGCTGATGATGCAGTCCAAATTCATGGAGGATACGGCTTCATCAAAGACTATCCGGTCGAAAAATTCTATCGGGATGTGAAGCTCTGCACCATCGGCGAAGGCACGAGCGAGATTCAACGCCTCGTCATCGCACGCCAATTGCTAAAAGAATAAGTTGGCACTTGAATCGGGAACGGCTGACTTGCAACGGCGCATTCTGGACGGCGATTTGCGCGCGCTTGCCCAAGCTGCGACATTGGTTGAAAATCAAACCGTCGCCGGGAGAGACCTTATCGCCGCGCTATTCCCTCAAACAGGACGCGCAATGATTATGGGCATCACCGGTCCTCCTGGCGCCGGGAAGAGCACGCTGGTCGATCAACTGGCAAAGACGCTGCGCCGAGAAGGGAAGAGCGTCGGCATCATCGCAGTCGATCCAAGCAGTCCGTATTCTCGTGGCGCAATTCTGGGGGATCGCATTCGCATGCAGGATCATCACTCCGACCCAGGTGTGTTTATTCGATCGATGGCGAGTAGAGGGCATCTTGGTGGCGTTGCATGGAGTACGCTCGATCTGGCTCTGCTGCTCGACGCAGCCGGCCGTGACGTCGTCATGATTGAAACCGTCGGTGTCGGACAAGATGAAGTCGATATCGCGCGGCTTGGTGATGTCACCGTGCTGGTTCTCGTACCCGGAATGGGCGACGATGTGCAGGCGATCAAGGCCGGAATCATGGAAATTGCAGACGTGTTTACTATCAATAAGGCTGACCTTCCCGGAGCCGATCGCCTGGAGCAGGAGATTCGTGCTGTGCAGAGCTTTGCGGACGCAGTGGAACGGAAAGAAGCCGCTCCCGTTCGCCGCGTGATTGCAACAGATGGCAAGGGAATCGATGAACTGCTTACCGTGATTCGCTCTGTCTTCGAGAAACGTGGGAACCAGAGCGCGCGCCTCGAGAGGTGGGCGTTCAGGTTGCGCGAATTGCTTCGGGAGAGCCTCTTGGCCTCGATCTCGGAAGATGATATTCAGCGTCATGCAGATCTTGTCGCCGCAAAAGTAAAAGATCCTTACACTGCCGTCGAGGAATTGCGTGATCAGCTACTGGCAACATGAGCATCGAAATCGATCATCTGGGAATAGCAGTTCGCACCTTAGGCGAAGCGTTACAGTTTTACGGAGATTTGCTCGGGATGACCCTTGGCCAAAGGGAAACCATTGAATCAGAGCGCGTAAACGTCGTGATGTTACCTGCAGGAACGCAACCCGATTCCCCCCGAATCGAGCTGCTCGAGGCTACTGGTCCCGAATCCGTTATTGCTAAATTCATCGAGAAACATGGGCCTGGGTTGCACCACATCGCTCTACGGGTGGACGATCTCCAGGGTGCAGCCGAGCGTCTTCGCTCCCGAGGCGCGCGCCTACTGAACCAGCCTAGTTCAGGAGCAGGCGGTCACGTTTACGTCTTCGTGCACCCCGCCTCCACGGGTGGCGTTCTGTTGGAGCTTATTCAGAAGTAGGTCCGGTTAATGAATAGAGCAAGCATCGGCATCATTGGGGGTAGCGGCTTGTACGCGATGCGCGGCTTTGAGGCCGAGGAACAAGTTCGGCTGAAGACACCCTTCGGCGAGCCTTCTGACGTGTATGTTGTCGGCACACTTGAGGGCCAACATGTAGCATTCCTATCGCGCCACGGCCTGGGTCATCGGCTGTCGCCTTCCGAGCTGAATTTCCGCGCCAACATTTTTGGAATGAAAATGTTGGGCGTCGAGCGGATTGTCTCTCTGAGTGCGGTTGGATCGCTGAAAGAAGAGCACGCGCCGCTCGATTTCGTAATTCCCGATCAGTTCTTTGATCGAACACGTGGGCGCATCTCGACGTTCTTCGGCCAAGGCGTAGTTGCTCATATCAGCTTTGCCGATCCGATTTGCCCGGAGCTCGCGTCCATCGTTCACGAGTCTGCTAGAGGATCCGGAATCAACAGCAAGCTAGGTGGAACGTACCTCTGCATGGAGGGTCCGGCGTTTTCGACACGCGCAGAATCCAATCTCTATCGCACTTGGGGCATGGACGTAATCGGCATGACCAACCTGCAGGAGGCGAAGCTGGCGCGTGAAGCTGAGATCTGTTACGTTACCATCGCGATGGTCACGGATTATGATTGCTGGCACGACCAGCACGATGCAGTGTCAGTCGATGAGATCATCGCTAATCTAACGAAAAATGCAGAGAATGCCTGCACGGTTGTGCGCCGCGCTATGAAGAAAATGCCTCAATCGAGAACATGCGGATGTGGTTCGGCGCTGAAGCATGCGATCATTACCGACCGCAAGGCGATTCCACAGGATGCAAAGGAAAGACTAGGTCTATTGATTGGCAAGTATACCGGCGAATGAACTTGCGCAGGAGATCCTCGACGCCTGTTTGAGGTATGGCACATGGCCGGCGCGACCGCTGGACGCGCTGATTGAACGCGCGCTCGACGATGAAGATGAATTTCGGGCGAGAGCGGCAACGCGAGCCCTTTTCGGCATTGTTGTCGAGCGTTTGGCCGACCTGTTTGAGCCATCGCTCTGTGATGTATACGCGAGGCTTTTTTCACATGTGATCTCGCGGGCGCTTCGCGATTACGATGCTAAAGAACTTCTACTTCGATATGGAAGAGTCCGCCAGCTTCGGCGCTTTCCGGGCGGCGACGTGCGTCGCGTCTTCGTGCTTTCGCGAGTGACGCTAGGCGCTGACGTCGCAGTGACCAGCATGGCTCTTGCTGCCGCAAAGCAACGTTTTCCGGAAGCGGAAATTCTTCTTGTTGGCCCGGAAAAGAATGCGGAAATGTTTGCCGATGACCCGCGTATTACGCCCATCGCGGTCATGTACGGCCGATCCAGCTTGCTTCGTGAGCGGCTCGCCGCAGCCGCCGAGCTGCAAGTCGCGGTTGACGAACAAGGCGCGATTGTAATTGATCCCGATTCCCGCCTTACGCAGCTCGGACTAATTCCGATTTGCGATGACTCACGATATTTCTTTTTTGAAAGCCGAGGGTTCGGCGGGGAATTGAACGCAAGTCTTTCTACTTTAACGTCCGAATGGCTGCGCGAGGTATTCAATATTGAATCAGTGGAGCCCTACGTTGCGCCTCCAAAGCAGAAAAGCTTTGCCGAAATAACAGTTAGTCTTGGCGTCGGTGAGAACCCCGACAAGCTTGTGGGTGATCACTTTGAGCAGGTCGTTGTCTCAGCTTTGCTTCAATTCGCGCGCCCCATTCTCCTGGATCGCGGCCCCGGAGGCGAGGAGACTGCGCGAGTCGATCGTTTGGTGGATCGCTTGCGAGCTCCTCCACTGCTCAATCTTCACGATGGCAGCTATGCTTCGTTCGCGAGTCACATTCTGCAAAGCAGGCTCTATGTTGGTTATGATTCAGCCGGCCAGCATGTGGCTGCGGCTTGTCACCTCCCGTTAGTTTCTGTGTTTGCAGGCTACGCTTGCGAACGAATGCTTTCTCGATGGCGACCGTCCGGAAGTACCTCGCATGTAATTGCCGTCAGCGATCGCACCGATTCTACGGTGCTTGATCAGACTCTGGGCGCTATTGCGGAGGCGGCGGAGGAGGCGTGGGTAATCTCCAAGGGTCGGATGTCGACGTCGACTTAGATTGCGCGGGCGCAGCAGATTTCGATGCCGGTGTTCCCGGCGCAGCGTTCGCAGGCTGTTCCTGTGTTTGAATATCCGACAAGGGAGCAGGTGCTTCGGCGCCGTAAACGATGTTGCTTTCGGTACCGAATTTACGATACAGCCGGAATTCGATCTCGTTCTTGGTCTTCTCTCGACCGGCTCTCATTCGCAAATCCGCCTTTAACGGGCAAACGTATTTTTGTCCACTGATATCGATATCATCGTAGTCGAGAATCTCGCTCGCTTCATTTACGGGAAAGCTTTTCGGTATGTCCACAGCGACAAACGTGATACGGGAAATCGCGCCGGTGTATTCGTCCGCATAGACCAACCCTTTGTAGGCCGTAATAATCCGCTGCTCGCGGTTGTAATCAATGGAATAGCTAGAATGGCCGCTGTCGATGAAATAGTTGAAAACTGCCATGCGCTTGCCGCGCAGTGTGGCCCAGTGATCCCAGCCGAATTCCGCCTCACTCTTTGAGTCAAAGATGCCTTTCATGAGGCTTCCAAATTCGCCAACTGATACAGCTCCACCAAGCTGCTCCATTTTTAGGTCCACAGTCCGGTTGTTGACCGAAATTACCTTGTAGTCTTCTTTCCCGTCGCCGTACCTGAGCTGCGCGTTAACGGTGTCAGTAATCCGGAAATGATCACTCTGATTAAAATCGACAAAACGCCGCGTAACCTGCAAACACATAAAGTTAGGCAGATTTTCCGTGTAAGTCATCGCGTACTGCTTAATCTCGCCGAGAATCTGTTGCTGACGGACAGAATCCGGCGGCGGAATCGTTACCTTTGGCCGAAGCACCACGCTGCCTTGCCCCGGTGCGGTCGTATCGGGCGTTGTCGCGGGCGAGTAGGTCGCATCCTGTGTTGGCGGCTTTAGGCTCGACGTGCGATCCCGGAGCTCCTGAAGCGCCTCTACGGTTCGCGGCCCTGCCCCTTGGGCTTCCAAGTCAATAATTGTTTTGTCCGTGAGCTTCTCGGTAAGCTGAACTTTCTTCAGGTACGCTGCAATCTGTTTATCGCTCTGCTGCTTCAATGCTAGTTCCGAGCGCAAAAACTCAACTAATTGCTGCACGTTCATCTGCACCTGTCCCTGCAGCATCAATGCGACGGCGAGTACCAGTAAACCGAGGCGAAACTTCATGTTCTTATGTGGACGTTGCATTGCCGATGCAAGTTACCGCGCACAAGCGCACTCACAATCGCTGCTGTTTCTCAAGCTCCAGCGAAATCGTTCCAATGGGAAAGCCAAGTTGGAACCGGAATTGGACGGGTATATGGTCACTATCATCTGTCAACCAAATGAACATGCGACCTTTACGTTTGTAGAGCACGTTATCGAACAAGAACGCCTCGTAACGGATGGTGTGGTACGACTTGCCGGAAACAGTCACGTTCTCTTTCGATTGCGCCTCGATCCTGGCGCTCACTATTTTCTTGCCGTCAGTGATCGGTAGAGTAGCAGATCGCCCCGGCTCGAGGTTCATCGCGCGCAATGCGACGAGTGCCCCTGTAATGTCGTGCGTGCAAGGCGAAATGTCGAGGGTTCGCTTGACCGTCGCCTTGTTGGTCAGGTCTCGCTCATCGTACTCCACCTTGTGACGTACGTCCTCAAAGGTCAACCGCGTGATGCGCCGGTGCTTGCCTTCCTCGGCATTGAGCAGGGAGCTCGACGCACAGAAGCGGTCATTAATCGCGACCTTGTACGTGTCCAACACTCGGTACAAACGGTTAACCATTCCGGCGCTCTCGAGCCTCAGGTTCAGATCCCAATCGTCAGCCGATGGGTGCAGCAACTCCACAGTGGCAGTTCCGGCAGTCACCATCCGCCATTCGACGTGATAAGAAAGCTTCTCCGGATATGGAAAACTGGTCGGTTTCAGAACTTCAGCATCCGGTATCTCTGAAAGCCGAGGGAAAGCTGCGGGAGTAGCCGCGAGATAGACCGACCACGCGAGCGTGAAAGTGAAAAATCTAGACCCGTTGAGGAGCAAGTTCTTCTCCTGCCTCAATCTCCTGCTCCTTGTATTGCAATTGATAGAGTTTCCAATAAATGCCGCGCTTTGCAAGGAGCTCTTGATGAGTGCCGATCTCCCTTAGCTGCGCTTTGTGCATCACTATAATTCGATCTGCGCGCTGGATTGTGGACAGCCGGTGCGCGATGATCAGCGACGTTCTGCCGGAAACCAACCGAGTTAAAGCTTCACGAACGCGCAGCTCTGTTTCGGTATCGACGCTTGAAGTGGCCTCATCCAAAATCAGCACGCGCGGATTGTGCGCCAGCGCGCGCGCAAAACTAATGAGCTGTTTCTGCCCCGTCGAAAATCCATTCCCCCGCTCTCGAACTGGCGTGTCGAACTTGTCCGGCAATTCCTCGATATACCCCAGCAGATTTACTTGTTCCGCCGCTTGGCGCACCATACTGTGCGTGATCCCGTTTGTGCCAAGCCGGATATTTGTTTGGACCGTCCCGGTAAAGAGATATGGATCCTGAAGCACAATGCCAAACCCTCGTCGCAGGTCGAACAGATCCAGGTCCCGTACGTCCACACCGCCGACTCGAACGGTGCCGCGCTGCACATCGTAAAAGCGAAGCAGCAGGTTCGTCAGCGTCGTTTTTCCGGCCCCCGTATGGCCGACAATCGCAATCGTCTCGCCGGGTTCAACGCGGAAAGTGACATCTTTCAATACCCAATCCTCGCCGTGGTAGGCGAACCAGACATGATCAAATTCGATGTCGAGCGGCTCATCGCTAACCGGCAGCGCCGGTTCTGGAGAAACGATGCGGGGGTTCGTGTCAAGCAGCTTGAAAATTCGCTCCGAGGCCGCCATCGCGCCTTGCAAGATGTTGTATTTTTCGCTCAAATCCTGAATCGGGCGGAAGAATCGTAGCCCGTACTGAAAGAAGGCGACCAACACACCAAGGGTGAGCGCCCCATGGCGTATTCGAAAGCCGCCGTAACCGAGCAACAGCGCCAGAGCCAGCATGCCCAGAAACTCGACCACTGGATAAAACCATCCATACGCTGTAATCGCATCTTTAAACGCAAGCATGTGATCGCGATTGATTGTCGAAAATTCTTCCTTGCTGCGTTCCTCCCGGTTAAATAATTGCAGCACTGAAATTCCTGCGATGTGCTCCTGCAGATATGCATTGATTTTGGCGATCGCGATCCGTATGCGCCGGTAACTCTGGGAGGCTTTGCGGCGGAACTGCACGGTAGTCAACACAACAAAGGGCATCACGCCCATCATCAGTGCAGTCATTCCGGGGCTGAGGCGCAGCATAATGAGAATCACGAAAGACAGCATCAGCAGATCGCCGATAATGGTGACCAAACCCGATGCAAATAAATCGTTCAGTACGTCAACATCAGTCGTTACGCGCGTCACAAGCCGGCCCACAGGATGCTTATCGTAGTAAGCCACATCAAGCGTTTGCAGATGTGCCATAAGCTGGCGGCGCAAATCGAACATCGCTTTCTGTCCCGTCCACTGAGTGAGATACGTTTGCCCGAAATCAAATAAAAACCCGAGCGCGACGACCGCCAAGTAAAGAAGGGCTAATTGCGATAATCCAGTCCACACATCTGTTGAGAGCCACCGGTCGAGCACCGTGTGGACGGGATGCTGAGCAGGGACCAGGTATTTGTCTACTGCTAGCTTGGTCAGAAGAGGTCCGATAATTTGAAGAAGAGAATCGATAAGCAGCAACACCAATGAGGCTCCGACCACCAGCTTGTACGGCCTGAGATAAGTTAGGATGCGCCTCATTAGGCGCGAATCGTAGGCCTTTCCGAGTACTTCTTCTTCCAATTAATGCCTCTTTTAAAAGACTAACGTAACATCTACTTGCCGCTTTCACCGACGTATTCATGAACGGTCTCGTCCTTATCGATAAACCCAGTGGTTGCACGAGCCATGATGTCGTGAATCGTTGGCGCAAGCTCGCGAGCACGAAGCGTGTCGGTCATCTTGGCACGCTCGATCCAATGGCAACGGGCCTGTTGGCCCTTCTCACAGGACCGGCCACCCGCCTCGCGCAGTACTTTGGAAATCACGAGAAAACGTACGTTGCCGAGATCACGCTAGGGATGGTTTCCGACACGTATGATCTAGACGGGATCATTACCCAAGCCTGCGGCCCTGTGCTATGTGATCTGCCGCATATCGAACGAGCGCTCGATGCGTTCCGTGGCCGCATCCAGCAAACGCCTCCACCCGTTTCGGCTAAGAAAATCAGCGGCGTGCCTGCCTACAAATTGGCGCGGAAACACGTTGCTGTGGAGCTCGAACCGGTGGAGGTGGAGATATATCGCCTTCAGATTCAGAGCTTCGCCCTCCCAAGAATCGAGGTGCTCGTCAGTTGCTCTGCTGGCACCTATGTTCGTGCTTTAGCTCATGATTTAGGCCAAAAAGTAGGGTGCGGCGCCGTCCTGAGCAAATTGCGCAGAATACAGTCCGGCGAATTTACAATTGAGCAAGCCCGAACGCTCGAGCAGTTTACCGAAATCGCAGCTGCGGGCCGCTTGTGTGACGCGATTATTCCCGCCGCCCGTCTGTTGTCTCATATTCCCGAAGAGCACTTCGGTTCATCCATCGAAGCTCAAATTCGGCAAGGCCGCGATTTCCGAACGTCGCCTTTTGTCGTGCCGCCCGGCGCCTCACTGGTGAAAGCGCTTTCGCAGTCAGGTGAGCTTATCGCGATAGGCGAGCTAAGAATACCAAACGTGTATCATCCGGTTACGGTCCTATGACTTCACCGGTTCCGCTTCTCTTTGTGTTTCACGGCGCTTCTTTGCCCATCCCTGTTTGTTTACCTGAAATGCACGACCAAGCGCGAGCGCATCGCGCTCAACATCATTTGTAATCACAGACCCTGCTGCAATAAATGCCCCTTCGGAAAGTGTTACAGGCGCCACCAACGTCGAGTTGCTCCCGACGAAAACGCCGTCCTCAATCCTAGTCTGATGCTTCCGCCGACCATCGTAATTGCACGTGATGGTGCCTGCTCCGATGTTGACGTTCGTCCCGATTTCTGAATCGCCCAAATACGCAAGATGACTTGCTTTCGAACCAGAACCCAGCCTCGTTTTTTTCAGCTCGACGAAGTTGCCGATATGACTGTTTTCCCCCGCCTCTACACCTATTCTGAGCCGTGAAAATGGGCCGACCGAAGCCTTCTTTTCAACACTCGAAGACTCGGCGACAACGTAGGGCAGTATCGTAACGCCATCGGCAATTGCGCAATCGCGCAGAACACAGCCGGTTGCAATCCGGCAATTCGCCCCGATTCGGGTGGCCCCTCGCAATTGCACATTAGCTTCAATCAACGAGTCCGGTCCGATTTCCACGCCTCCATCAATCGTGACAGTTTCAGGATTTTCAATCGTCACCCCGGACAGCATCAACTCTTCCGCTTTCCGCGTACGAAGAATTTTATCGGCAAGAGCTAGTTCGATGCGCGTATTTATGCCGAGTAATTCGCGTTCGTCTTCGATCAGCAGCGCTGCGACAGGATGTCCATTTGTCGCCAGAATTTCGACCATGTCAGTCAGGTAATATTCTCCGGCTGGATTGTTTGGCTTGACCTCGCCAATGAATTGCCAGAAGAGCCCTGCGTCAAAACGATAGAGCCCGGTGTTGATTTCGCGTATCTTCAGTTGTTCGGGTGTAGCAGCCTTCTGCTCGACGATAGCCGATACTGTGCCATCGCGATCGCGCACAACCCGGCCATAGCCTGTCGGATCCGCGAGCTCTGTCGTGACGATGGCCCCGCCGGCAGATGCGCCGCAACGAAAATCAAGGATAGCCTGGAGCGTGGCCGGCCGCAGCAAGGGACCGTCACCGTTCAGGACCAATAGCTGCCCGCCGTCGGATTCAACCGCTTGACGTGCACAGAGTACTGCATGCGCGGTGCCCTTCCGCTCTGATTGTTCCGCGAACCTGATCCCCGGGACTCTGACAGTCTGTCGCACTTGCTCGGCCTGATAACCAATCACCGCGATTATCTTTTCCGGAGCCGCAACGTGCAGTGCGGCCCGGATAATGTGGTTCAACAGAGTGTCGCCACCGGCTTCGTGCAGTACCTTGGCTTTTTTCGATTTCATTCGTGTTCCAAGCCCAGCGGCCAGGATCACGACCGTGACGTTTTCTTTCATTTAACTCTTGCGCGCTGCGCCATCAATGCTTCTCGTCGAACCTGCTGCGCTCGTGATCGGCTTGCAAGATCGATTACCACCTCGGCAAGGGCCCCCGGATTATGACGAACCTTCCGTGGTGCAGTACTGGCATGTTCGAGCAGCTCGGCCGTGACCACCTTTAACCCCAAACCCTCCAGATTGTCAAAATCGTTCTCTACAGGTCGAACGTGCGCCGCAGCGTACTTGCGTCTCAGCTTCGCCGGAATGGGGGCGGTATTCAGAACCACACAATCGATCAATGGCCGCCGCGCATGCGTGTGTATCGCCTCTACGTGGCGGGACGCAGAGAAATTGATCGTTTCTCCGGGTTGCCACATCAGATTAACGAAATAAACTTTCAGGGCAGGGGACCGGCTAATCGCATCGGAGATGCCATCCACTAAAACATTCGGAATCACGCTGGTGTACAGCGAGCCAGGCCCAAGCGTAATCAAATCGGCTTTGCCTATCGCCTCAAGCGTTTCGGGCAGAGGAGGGCAATTTTCCGGCCGCAGGCGAACCAGTTCAATGGGCTGCCGGCTCTTGCTGATGCTCGTTTCGCCGCGAACGATACTCCGGTTCGTTAGTAGCGCCTCCAGGGTAACTTTGGCCGAAGTTGCCGGAAATATGCGTCCGCGTATGGCCAGGATCTCTGAAGATAGCTTCACCGCATGCACGAAATCGCCAGTAATTTCGTGCATTGCAGCCAGAAAAAGGTTGCCAAAACTGTGCCCTTTTAACCCACGGCCGCTGGCAAACCGGTACTGAAAGAGCTGGCACAGCAATGGCTCATCCTCGGAAAGCGCGGCCATACAGTTACGAATATCTCCGGGCGGAGGAATATCCAGATCGCGGCGCAGGCGGCCGGAGCTTCCGCCGTCATCGCTCACTGTTACCACCGCCGTAATATCCAAAACGGGCCGGCCCGGCTCCGGGGTTTCTTCGCTGCCGCGGGCGTGCTTCTTCAATCCGGAGAGAAGCGTCGACAGGCCTGTGCCGCCCCCAATCGCAACAATCCGCAAGGGGGCCTTCAATACGCTCTTCTGGAGGGGCGAAACGCGGGTCAGAGTCGACATTTCCGGCTCGCTTCAGGATCTCACGGCGGCGGCCCTTCGCCGCAATTTGGTTTTACCGCGGCTTTCTCGGTTTTTCTTCGTCGTCGTCGTAAACCGGAACCGTATCTAAATCCTCTGCTTCAAAGACCTGACCACAATCGAGGCATCGGACATAATCGACGCCATCGCGCCGATATAGGAACTCGGTTCGCTCATGCTGACAGCCTGCCATAGCGAAGTACCACCATTCTAGACTGAGCAATGTGGGTGTCAAGTGAAAATCTCGACCCCTCTCAGCTTCGATGTACACGACGCGAATCTTGAGAATTACCTTGCGGCTTTACCTACCACTTCGGGCGTGTACGTGCTACAGATTGCAGGCAATCATCCGCATCTGGGGTCTTCAGCAAATCTGCCCCGGCGTTTGAAGCGGCTTTTTGCTCCCTCTAGCGCCGGATCGGGTTCCATCATCGGGCGGCTGCGGGCGAACCTGGCGCGCATTGACTGTTGGCCCACCGGATCGAAACTCGAAAACTCTCTGGTGTTGTATGAATTGGCCCGTCTCTATTTCGCGGAGGATTACATTAGGCGTCTCCGTTTGCGAATGCCCTGGTTCGTCGGTCTTGCGAGTGATGATCCGTTTGCGCGGTTAGCTGTCGTCAATCGCGTTTCCCAAAACTCAGGTGCGTTCTTGGGTCCGTTTCCTAGCCGGGACGCCGCCCAGTTGTACGAGCAGGAAACGAGTGGCCTATTTCAGATCCGGAGATGTACAGAGCGCTTGGCGCCTCATTCTGAACATCCCGGCTGTATTTACGGCGAAATGAATCAATGTCTGCGCCCTTGCCAGTGCGCTGTTACTGCCCAAGAGTACGCAAGCGAAGTGGCACGTGTGGGCGAGTTTCTATCAACGAACGGCAGGAGCACGCTCGCTGTGCTTAGTGCCGCGCGCGATCGGGCGTGCGATGAGACGGAATTTGAACAGGCTGCCGGCATCCACAAGCGGATCGAGAAAGTGAAGGCTGCAACTGCAGCGCGCGACCAAGTGATAACGGAGATCGACCTATTCAATGGAGTTGCGCTCACGCGTGCTGCGCAAGCCGGGCACTTCCAGTTGTGGCCAATGTTGCAGGGTTACTGGCAAGAGCCGGTTTTGCTCGATTTCCGCCCGGGAGAGCCGCGCACCAAGTCACTCGACCAAGAGCTGCGAGAACGTCTCGAAAGCGCGCTAAGCATCCAAAACGTGAAACGAAAGCGCACAGAAGATCTCGCTATCTTTTCCCGTTGGTATTTTTCTTCGTGGCGCGATGGAGAGTGGTTCCCGTTTACCACTCTGGCGCACCTGAATTACCGGCGACTCGTGCGCGAGATTTCGAAAATGTCGAGATCGGTCCCCGAGAACGGAGTTTTCTGACGAGATCGTGCTAGCTTGTCCTCATGCCCGTCAACGAGGAAGTTGAAGAACATGTACACCATGCTCACGACCCGTTTGACAAAACGGTTGCGGGAAGCATGGCAATTATTGCGGCGCTCCTCGCCGTAGTTTCAGTTTTAGGGCAGCACTTTCAAGCCGAAGAACTGCTAAACCAGCAGAAAGCCTCGGATCAATGGGCGTTCTATCAGGCCAAGGACATTCGGCGCTATTCCGCTCAGGTTGCGCAAGATACGTTCACTCAATTAAAAGGTGACGCGGCATCAGTCAGCCGCTACGCTCAGGACGAGAAGCGATATGCGAAGCAGCGCGCCGATATAGAAGAGCACGCGCGGGAGTTCGAGAGAGAGCGTGACCAGAGCGCTCACAAGGCGGTACGCTTTCACGTCGGTGAAGTCTTTCTCGAGTTGGCGATTGTGCTATCGTCTTTGTCTATTTTGATGAAACAGAAACTGTTCTTTATGGCCGGCGCGGGTGCAGCGCTAATCGGAGTCGTTATTTCAGCTACAGCTTTTGTGGCTTAACGAGGTCTCTGGTCGGCCGTTCTTGCTCGTACTCCCACAAACTCTTCCAGATTCTTCTCTGTCAATGACAGCGCCGCGTGCACTTCCGCGCCGTTCGTCGTGATGGTCATTTTGTCGATTGCAGCCGCGATAATGCCTGCGCGCGGATCATTCTGGCGCTGCATTTGAATCATGCTGCCGCCAAACCGGAAAACGTCTGCTAACGAAACTGCGTCCTGAGGCGATCGCGTCTTGGCGTCAAACGAGAACGCAACAAGGTCTCCGAAGTGAATGCCTCCGCTTGACATCAAAATCGATTGAAGGGCCTGGGCGTGCTGCATTGGCTGCTTTGTCTCGTGCTCCAAATGGCTTGCAAGAAATGAGCCTGGCATGGATGTTGCGAACCAAGCTTCGTTATCAGCGCTTACCCGCTGGATTTCGTCCTGCAGAGTGGGGTCGAGACTTGTTGGGCTGTTCCGGTTCGCGATGATCTGCCGTAACGTTGTCGGATCTCCCATTACGGCGATTCCCCCGTCGAGGAATGCGAATGCTGTCCCGCCATGCTCCGCATGATCCTCCATCAAATCGACTCCTCGATAGTGTTGAATCACTGCGCCGGCAGACTTGGCTTTCGCGCGGATCCGGACTGGGTCGAAACTGCCCCGCGCGACGATGGCGAAACGCGACTCAGCTTGATCGGCGCCTCCAGTGCTTGCAAACACGATCTCATTGAGATCGCGCCGAGGATCAAAACCGGTCTCGTCAGAAAATTCTCTAAAACTTTGGTCCTCGGCGTCAATCCGGCGAAGCAGGTATTGTCCGAAATCAGAGCTTCGAGCTTGATCGAGCTGAATGCCGGAAACCACCCTCGCCCCAGAGGGGACAAGCGCCAGCAGGGCGGGATCAACCGCTGCGCCGGCAGAAAAAGCTGCTGAAATCAGCAAAGCACAAGTGAAAAGGAAGTGTCGCACAAAATCTCCTTCATCCACTTTACGCCTCAAAGTCAGAAAAAGTTCCCTCAGAGATCCGAGTGCTTGTTTTTGCGAGCTTTTCTTGCGCCGTACACGAGAAAAACACTCAGCGGGCCGAGCGAGATTTAGCCGGCGATCAAAAACGACTAAGAGAAAGCCAGCGTTGGGACCCGCCGACTGGCCGGAGATCGAGTATTAAGCCATCTCCTGGCCAGCTGCGAAGTGAGCGAGGAGGGAGTCGGGTTCAGCGGCGCGAAGCGGGAGTTCAAACCAGAAAGTCGAACCAGGACCCGAGTGGTTGCCGTCAATCCCGATCTGACCTCCCATGATCCCCACCAACTGCTTGCAGATTGTCAGTCCTAGTCCGGTCCCACCGAACCGCCGGCGATTCGTTCCGTCAGCTTGGAAGAAAGCCTCGAAGATACGCGAGCGCACGGATTCATCAACACCAATTCCGGTGTCAATCACTTGACATCGCCAGCGGCTTCCATCGGGAACCGACTGAATTTGAACCTGTATTCCCCCCTCGGGTGTAAATTTAATCGCGTTTGCAATCAAATTGGTCAGAATCTGCCGGATGCGTACCCTGTCGCCTCGAATCCGCGCAGGTACCTGCGGATCGATCCCGTAACTCAAATTGAGATTCTTTGCCCTGGCACGGAACCCAAGTAATCTCACCACGGTCCGGACGCTCTCATGCAGGTCAACAACCTCATCGCTGAGGGAGAGCCGCCCGGCTTCGATCTGCGATAAATCCAAAATGTCATTGATGATGGTCAGCAGATCGTTTGCGCACTGGCTGATTGCCCCGCAGTACTCGAGCTGCTCAGTGTTCAGGTCTGTTTTACTCAGCAGATCGACCATCCCCATAATCCCATTCATTGGCGTTCGGACTTCGTGCGAGGTATTTGCGAGAAACTGCTCCTTCAGTTGCGTGGCTTCGCGCGCCAGGCGAAGAGCCTCGCTGAGTTCCTCATTTTTCAGCTGGATCGCACGAGACGATTCCTCAAGCCGCTGCTCCGCTAACTTTCGTTCCGTAATATCTCGTCCAATTCCCTGAATCGCGTACGGATGACCGCGACGGTAAATGATTCGCGTGCTTACTTCGAGGAACCGCCGATTCCCATATTTCGACAAGATCGGCAGTTCGTACCTCTGTGTCGGACTGCCGCCGAGATGAGCGCGTATGCTGTCCTGGGTTCGATAGCGAGCTTCTTCGGCAACCAGAGTTTCAAAGTCGTGACCCAGAACTTCCGTTCGCGAATAGCCAGTGAGATATTCAGCAGCCCGATTCACCGCTATAATCTTGCCTTTTAAGTCGTGCAGGAAGATCACGTCGTTTGCATTTTCGAAGAGCTCGCGGAATCGTTCTTCGCTTGACCGTAAGGCCTCTTCCGCCGTATGGCGACCTGTTTCGTCCTGAATCATTGCGATCCGGGCGTCCACTCCCTCGACATCGAACGCGAAAGTCACAAGGTTGACGATCAATTCTTCATTTTGGGAGCCACGATGCACGAACGGGCCAAGGGCGTTCATCGGACGGCGCAGCTCGGCGGCTAATTCGGATCGTTCTGCATCACCTTGCCGCCAAAAAAGATCAATCAGATTGAGAGCGCACATCTGCTCACGCTGGTAGCTGTAAAGCGCGAGCGCGCTCTCATTCACTTCGAGAATATCTAGAGAATCGGCCCGATAAAGAATTGCCGGCAGAGGATTTTCAAAAAATGCACGTCGATATCCGGCCAGCCTGGTTTCCAGGCTGCGCACCGAGACTTCCAGCTCCGAAATACGCGCGCGCAAATTCTCAGATGAGTCGCCGCACATCGGCGTCCGATCCTTATTGACCAGCACTGTAATTCAATGTACCAGTGACAGGGCGCTGCGAAAAGGCCCCTTGGGTCTGTGTTTCAGGACTGCCAGGAGTGTTAAGAAATTGCGCGGGTAGCGGCGCTGACACCGTTTATGATGCCGTTCCAAACCGTCAGTACGTTATTGGCAACACTGGTGATTATGGCGACGGACGTGAGTGTCAGAAAGCCCAGCAGCAACGAATACTCCACCAAGTCCTGCCCGTCGTCATCCTGCCAAAATGCAGAAAAATTCAGATGTGCCATTCGCTAGCTACTCCTAGGTATATATCGGCAAAATCACGCGTTTCTTTATGCCGTTGAGGAGGTGCATAGAACGCCACTGAATAATCCGGCTGGCCTTGTGCTAGGGACAAATGGACTTCTTGCAGCTATGTCCTCAGTTCATGCGTAAACCCGCGGCCCGGGCTGCTGTGGCATCCCGCTCGTCCGCTCGCTTGCTACGCCCAATGCGGCGGTTGAAAGCGCCCGAGCCAGCTCGAGATTTTCGCCTAAAGAAAGCCTTTTCACAGATCATCCAGACCAAGGCGGCTACTGATATTGCGGGAACGATTAGCATGAACGCAATAACAAGAGCCTGGCAGATTTCCTCCATCGCGAAAATACAAGTACTGCGAGAGTAAGCGCATTCCGGTGTCCGCCCAAGACACTCAATCGAAAATACCGTTAATCTCTTGAATGACCAAAAGAATCCGGAAATGGCCGATCGCCCAATCGTTTGATTGGCGCTCGATACACGTAAGCAATGGGATAATTTGCTCGTTTAAACAAACGAATGCGGCACTTCGAGGACATCTGGGAACAGCGAAATCGATTCGCCGTCTTGGCGATCAGCGCCGCACTTGTGTTGGGCATCGCACTGTTTGACTGGTTGACAAAGCCCTATTGGTCCTTAGGATTTCTCTACCTGTTTCCCATCATGCTCACTGCCGGATTTCTGCCTCGATGGAGTATCGTGTTGTTTGCCGCACTATGCGCGGGGCTCAGCGAAGCCTTTAGCTCACTTGATCCCTCGGAGGCCTGGTTTCGTTTAGCTTTCGTATCGCTGGCGCTCGTGGGATGTGGGTTGTTCGTTGGTGAACTGGTAAACAATCGACGACTGAACCTGGAAGCTCAAGAGCGCTTACGCATTCTGGTTGAGACAAGCCCGGCGGCGATTGTCACCATCAATGATCGCGGATTGATTGAGCTAGCTAATCGCGCGGCGGCTGACCTGATAGCGCCTCGCGACGGACATTTAATTGGCCATCCGATTGCCGCTTATCTACCGGAACTGCATCACGCCCTGCGCCCAGAAGAAGGACCTCAATTCCGAACCTCAATGCAGTGCCGCGGACACCGAGACAATGGTGAATCGTTTATGGCGGATGTCTGGTTTTCCACATATAAAGACAGCACGCGGCCCAAACTGGCCGCCATTATCGGAGAGATCACGGAGCCACAGCCAGGAAACGGCACAAACTATCTCGAGTCTCCCCAGCGAGCACAGCTGAACGATAGGGAATCGGATGTGCTTCGATTTTTGGTGCAAGGGCTGTCAAACAAAGAAATTGCAGTGCGTATGGATGTTTCTGAGAGTACGGTAAAGAACATATTGCAGCATCTGTTCGCAAAATCCGGCGTGCGCACCCGCAGCCAGTTAGTCCGTGTCGCGCTAGAGAATTACCGGGACCTTCTGTAATCACGCACTACCTCGCCGCCAATCGAAGGATTAATCCAACGGGCGGTGAGTTTGGAAACAAGATAGCTGGCATATCGACGCAGAAAACATTAACGTCGAAGCTTGCGGATCAATACGCGATATAGGAGACGTTTGTCTCGCGCCGCTATGATCGCGGGGTTCCTCGCGGCTCAAGGGTTCGCGCAGAAGGCGCTCACCTGGGAAGAGCTAAAAGCGAAGTTCGAAGCTACGAATCCCACCTTGAAAGCGGCTCACGACAACATCGATGAATCGAGGGCCCAGGAGGTCACGGCGTATCTGCGTCCGAACCCGGATTTCAGCCTGACGGGAGATGGATTCCAAATATCCCGCAATAAAGGCGTCTGGCAGCCTTTCAGCGGTGTCTTCGAAGTACCCAGCATTAGCTACCTACACGAGCGCCAGCACAAGCGGGAACTCCGCCTTCAAAGTGCGCAAGAAAATACCGAAGTCACAATCTCACAATACGCGGATCAGGAGCGGAGCCTCATTTTCAATCTGCGCAACGCATTTGTGCAGGCACTGCAAGCGAAAGCAGTGCTGCAGAATGCCAAGCAGAATCTCGACTACTGGGACCGCGAGCTTTCGGTCAACCACGACCGTTTTAGAGCCGGAGATCTAGCCGAGGTCGATTACGACCGTCTGGTTTTGCAACGTGTCCAGTTCGAATCCGACTATGAAACTGCGCTGGTGAATGTTCGGACGGCGAAAATCACGCTTCTCCAGCTATTGAACGATCGGACGCCGATTGAAGGCTTCGATGTGGCGGGGCCGTTCGAGTATTCCCCGGAGCTAAAATCCCTTGAGCAATTCCGAACGATTGCGCTCTCGGCTCGGCCGGACCTCAAAGCGGCCGTGCAATCGGTCGACATGGCAAGAACCAATTATCAACTTGCCATTGCGAACGGATCGACCGATCCCACCTTCGGCCTTTGGTTCACACACAATGCTTCCATTGCCAATCCCTTCGCCGATAACACGATGGGTTTGAGCGTCAGTATCCCGCTCCGGATCTTCGATCGCAACCAAGGCGAAAAGGCACGCACCCGAATCGACATCGCGCGTAACGAGCGATTGCGGGATGCCGCAGAAGCACAAGTATTCAACGATGTTGATTCCGCCTATGTCACCCTCCAAAGCGGTCTGAATTTACTGCGTCCTTACAAAGAAAAATATCTATCTCTTTCGCTAGCGGTTCGCGATAAGGTCGCGTTTGCTTATCAGCATGGCGGCGCTTCTTTACTCGACTATCTGGATGCCGAGAAAGCATTTCGCGATACGCAATTGGCATACATCAATTTGGTCGGCTCCTATTTGGTTGCGGCCGCGCAAATGAATATGGCGGTGGGCCGGGAGGTCTTTGAATGAAGAATCAGTCAGCTTTCGTGCAAGTAGTTCTCTGTTTCGGTCTGAGCTTGTTACTTACCGGATGTGAGAAAAGCATCAAGGCGCAAACGGATAACGAGCGAAGCACAGGTCCGTCCCGTTCCACCGTTATGCCGGATGTAGATGCCAACCACTTCAAAGTCGATCATCCGGAGCAGTTCCGCCTCGTCACGGCTCAGGAATATATTGCTTCGCCCGAGTTGAACGTAACCGGCGCCGTAAACCCCGATGTTTCGCGGCAAGTGCCCGTGATATCGCTGGCTTCGGGGCGCGTGGTGGAAATCGACGCTCAGTTAGGAGACGCGGTGAAAAAAGGCCAGCTCCTCTTCAAAGTTCGCAGCACGGATATCGCAGGCGCATTCTCCGATTACCGTAAAGCGGTGGTTAACGAAGAGCTAGCCAAGGTGCAGCTCGATCGCGCGAAGCTGCTTTTTGAGCATGGAGCGATTCCGAAAAGCGCGCTTGAAACGGCTCAGAATGCCGAAGATAATGCGAAGGTCGATCTCGATACCTCGGCCGAACACCTTCGCTTGCTCGGGTCTGATCTGGATCATCCGACAGGCATCGTCAACGTTTACGCGCCGGTTACAGGCGTCATTACCGATCAGGAAATTACAAATGCCGCAGGCGTGCAAGCATTGTCTGCCCCGAACCCGTTCACTATTTCCGACATGTCCCACCTTTGGGTGATTTGCGACGTATACGAGAACGATCTCGCTCAGGTGCGGCTTGGGGAATATGCAGAAATTCACCTGACCGCCTATCCCGATAAAATCCTGAGAGCTCGAATTAACAATATCGGTCCGGTTCTCGATCCGAACATCCGCACGGCAAAGGTTCGGCTCCAGGTGGAAAATCCCGGCGTCCTGCGTCTTGGGATGTTTGTTACCGCGACATTCCACGGACCGCGCCGGGAGCGTTATGCCAGCATACCGGCCTCGGCAGTCCTGCATTTACACGATCGCGAATGGGTCTACACCCCTGTGGGAAACGGCTTCTTCCGGCGCCTCGAGGTAGTCAGTGGAAACACGCTTCCGGGCAATATGCAGGAGATTACGAGCGGAATCGGACCCGGGGCACAAGTTGTGTCCGATGCGCTCGACCTGCAGCACACGGTGAGTGAGTAGATGATTCGCAGGCTCGTCGATTTCGCCTTAAAGAATCGTTTTCTCGTACTCGCGGCCGCGGTGCTGCTGTTTGCTTGGGGCGTTGTCTCTTTTCATCGTCTGCCTGTCGAAGCGTATCCAGATGTGGCGAATAACTATGTGGATGTGATTGCTCAGTGGCCCGGCATCTCCGCTGAACAAATTGAGCAACAAGTCACCATACCGATCGAAACCGTGATGAACGGTATTCCGGGAGTCGTCCATGTCCGCTCATGGTCGCTTTTCGGACTCTCATACGTAGAAATGGTTTTCGGCGAGGAGACGACGAATTTCGAGAACCGCGAACGAGTTCTGGAGCGGCTTTCGCAAGTAAATCTGCCGGTTGGCGTGACTCCACAGATGGGCACGGATTGGAGCCCAGTCGGCCAGATATATTTCTATACGCTGCACAGCACGAACCCAGCGTATGACGTGATGGAGCTCAAATCGATCGAAGACTGGGTCATTGAGAAGAACCTGAAGTCGGTTCCCGGTGTTGTCGACGTGAGCAGTCTTGGCGGGCCCACACGCGAATACCAGGTCCGCATCGATCCGGAAAAACTGATCGCTTACGGACTGAGCATTAGCCAGGTAGAACAGCAAGTAACAAACAACAATGCAGACGCAGGCGGCAGTTTCATCGAAGCCGGTTTGCAGCAAATTAACGTTCGCGAAGTGGGCTTGGTCAGAAACGTGCGCGATATCGAAAACACGGTTTTAACTACCAAGAGCGGCACACCGATTCGCGTAAAGGATATTGCCGTCGTAGCACAAGGTCCAAAGATTCGGCTGGGTCAGAACGGCCGGGCGTTTCGTCACGAAGACGGAAAAATCATCGACGACGATGACGTCGTCGAGGGTATTGCGCTCTTGCAAAAAGGAGAGGATGCCGAACCGGTGCTCGAAGGCATTAATAAGAAAGTGCAGGAACTCAATGACCACATTCTGCCGACGGGTGTGAAAATCATCCCGTTCATCGATCGAAGCGATCTCTTGCACTTCACAACGCACACCGTTCTGCACAATCTCGGCGAGGGAATCGTTCTAGTTGTTATCATCCTGTTCCTGTTTCTCGGCAACGTGCGCGGCGCAATCATCGTCGCTCTTACCATCCCTTTCTCTTTGCTATTCGCTGCGATTTGCCTTGATCTCAGAAATATTCCAGCCAACCTGCTCTCGCTCGGCGCGCTTGATTTCGGCATGGTAGTCGATGGCGCCGTGGTGATGATCGAGAATATCGTTCGCCACTTGGGCCGTAATGCGCAAGACGAGAGAACCGTGCAGCAAAAGATTTTCGACGCCGCGCACGAGGTTCAACGCCCCGTGTTTTACGCCATCGCCATCATCATCACCGCTTACCTGCCCATCTTCACGTTGCAGAGCGTAGAAGGGCGGCTATTCAAGCCCATGGCTTGGACCGTCGCATTTGCTCTGCTGGGCGCGCTGCTGTTTTCCATACTGGTCGCTCCCGTGCTCTCCAGCCTTCTCTTCCCGAAGGGCACCCGCGAATGGCACAACCCCATCATGGTCTGGCTCACCGAGCGATACCGCAGCGCTCTACGGCTGGCTATTCGTTTGCGTTTCCTGACGGTCGGCGTAGGGGCTGCTAGCCTCTGCGCAGCCATTTATCTCACAGTCAGCGGCGATATCGGTTCCGAATTTCTCCCGCATTTGGACGAGGGCGCGCTGTGGGTGCGCGGCTCTCTCGCGCAAAGCGCTGGACCCTCGGAAGGCATCAGGGTGGCGAACCAGGCGAGAATAGTGCTTTGCTCTTTTCCGGAAGCGACGGATTGCACCAGTCAAGCCGGCCGGGCTGATGACGGCACAGATCATACGAGCTTTTTCAACACCGAGTATTTCGTGGGCCTGAAGCAGAAAGAAGAGTGGCGGCCCGCGTTTCATCAGAACAAAGACGAGCTGATTGCCGCTATGAACCGCGAGCTAGAGAAAATCCCTGGCGTGGTCTGGGGTTTTTCGCAGCCGATCGAAGACAACATGGAGGAAGCGGTCAGCGGGGTGAAGGGCGAGCTTGCCGCTAAGGTCTATGGCGACGATTTGCACGTTCTTGAAGACAAAGCCGATCAAGTCGCCTCGGTCATGAGCCGCGTCAACGGTATTGCCGATCTCGGAGTCTTTCAGGTCACCGGGCAGCCCGACCTCAACTTCGTGGTGGATCGGAAGAAAACCGCGCGATATCAAATTAACGTCGCGGATGTTCAGGACGCGATTCAGACTGCCGTGGGAGGCAACGCCCTCACTCAGGTTCTGCAGGGCGAGGCGCGCTACGATCTCGTGGCTCGCTATCTGCGCCCGTATCGCGACACCGGCGAAGCGATCCGGAATATTCGCTTACTATCGCCATCAGGCGAACGCGTTTCATTGGCGCAGCTATGCAAAGTGCATGAAGCGGACGAAGGCTCTGAAATCTATCGCGAAGGAAACGAGCGGTACGTCGCTATCAAGTACAGCGTGCGCGGCCGTGCCCTCGGTGATGCCGTGCGAGAGGCCATCCAGAAAGTAGGAGCGCAGGTAAAGCTTCCCCGTGGTTATCACATTAATTGGGAGGGCGAATACCAGAGTGAATTGCGGGCGGAAGCACGGCTGCTGATTATCGTGCCGCTCACGGTCCTGCTGATCTTCATCATTCTCTACACGATGTTCCGCTCCTTCAAATGGGCGCTGCTAATTCTCGTTAACGTCATGCTCGCTCGTATTGGCGGTTTGCTGGCGCTCCTCATCACCGGCACAAATTTCAGTGTCTCCTCGGGTGTGGGCTTTCTTGCCCTCTTCGGCGTATCCGTGCAGACTGGCGTCATCATGCTGGAATACATCAACCAATTGCGCGCGCGCGGAAATTCCGTAGAGGAATCGGCAATCGAGGGCGCAGTCTTGAGACTGCGTCCCATCATGATGACCATGCTCGTGGCCACCCTGGGCTTACTTCCCGCTGCGCTCTCTCACGGCATCGGATCCGATTCCCAGCGACCATTCGCAATTGTGATCGTAGGCGGTTTAATCTCGGATCTGCTCATGAGCATTTTTCTGTTGCCGACGCTCTACGTGTGGATGGCGGGGAAGCATGACACTTTGCCGGCAATAGAAACGGCACAAGAGGTGTGACCCGGCCATGCCGGTGAGCTCAGCACCGTAACGGGCGAAAGTGGACACGCCAGAGGCGATGTGATTCAATGCACAGGAATCATGCACGTTTTGGATTTTGCTATTCGCTTGGGCTCAGCTTTGCTTCTCGGGACGGTCGTGGGCTTGGAGCGGCAGTGGCGCCAGCGCATGGCAGGCACAAGAACGAATGCACTGGTTGCTGCCGGCGCTTGTGCGTTCGTAATGTGTGCCTTTTTGGTCCGTGACAATTCACGCGGCGAGGCGCAGATTGTTTCCTACGTAGTCTCGGGTGTCGGTTTCCTGGGGGCGGGGGTAATTTTCAAGGACGCCGGAAGTGTTCGCGGCTTGAACACGGCTGCAACAATATGGTGTTCCGCCGCCATCGGGGCGATTTGCGGGTTGGGGCACATGGAACTTGCCGCTGTTTTGGGAGGTGCAGTTCTCCTTGCGAACGTTGCGCTCAGGCCGCTTGCATATAGACTTCATCCAATTCAGCAGGTCAGTGGCGACCAAGAGGTCACATACGCATTCGAACTGGTTTGCCGCGTCGAAGACGAGGCGCATATCCGAGCTCTACTTCTGCAAGCCCTGGCCCAGACCTCGCTGACCCTTACATCTCTTCGTAGCGAGGACATCGAGGGAACTCCCAAAATGAAAGTGTCCGCTCAGATCCGAGGGTTGGGCCGGCAAGACGAGCCCCTGGAAAGAATGGTCGGTCGCTTATCACTTGAAGCCGGAGTTACGGCCGTTAGCTGGGCCGTCAGCGCTCAGTCAATCGAGTAGTATTCGGCGTTGATGAGGTCGGAAGCGGTGCATTATTTCAAAAGCGTGACAGGCACTCGTTGAATTCACAGGCTCCTGGCGCGAAACGCCTCCTGCATGATGTGTGTCATTGGCTTATAAGGGGATCACATGCCAGGTCAACAAGGAACCAGCCAAGATCAAACTGTCAATCCCGGAATCGATTACAAGCTGCAAACTCGTACGATTGCCGAGACCCTCGCCGACATCGAAGAATGTTCTTGGTTTTGGAGACTGATTGAAAACGCAGATCTCACCTACCTGTTACGGCGGAGCGGGTTGCATACTCTTCTCGCGCCTCGCAATCAAGCCCTTGATCCGAGTTCGGCCGATCAGGTATCGGGAAACGCCGAAGACTTTTTGAAACGGCACCTGCTGGCGGGTGGCGTGGAGTCCTTCGATTTGCGCCGATGCCAAACGGTGAAAACACTCGCGCAGCGAATACTCGCTGTCACTATTCACGATGGAAATGTGCGAATTGGAAGTGCACAAATCGTGAGGTCCGATATCGCTTGCACGAACGGCGTCATTCATGTGATTGATCGCCTACTCGCCGGCTGAACGCACCACCACACACGTCATATCGTTTTGCTGGCTCGCGCCAGCCGCGAAGCGATCAGCGGTGTCCATAGCGCTCGATCATACGGCTTGCTGTCAATCCCAATGATTCTCGGATCGTCTGAATCAGGTTCTCTTCGTCCCATTCCTCGTTCGCAGCCGCCTTGCCAATCTCCGGGATATGTACACTGGAACCAAAACCATGCTACGAAACTGCTGTTTCGCCGTACTGGCGGCCATCATCGGGGCCACTCGCGTATACTGTCAATCCTCTGCCCCAGCCCCGAAGATGGACAAGCAGAAAGTTGAAACTTACGTGCGTTATGCCGAAGCGTTTACGCCAGAAGTGAAAATTGCGATCGATGACCCCACACCGAGTCCCTTTAAGGGCTATTTCCGGGTCTTGGTCCATCTCAGCGCGGGCACCCACAAGCTGGACCGCCTCTACTACGTCACCGCGGACGGCCAGCAGTTTCTTACGGGCAACATTTGGAACCTGAACGCTAGCCCGTTTATTGATACCCTCCAACATCTGCCCACAGCCGGTCCTTCGTTCGGTCCATCGAACGCGCAAATCACATTGGTAATTTTCAGCGATTTCGAATGTCCCTACTGTCGTGAACTCGCCAAGACCATCCGGGACAATATCCCTCAAAAATATCCAAATGAAGTGCGGGTTATATTTGAAGATTTTCCGATCGATTCCATTCACAAGTGGGCGCGAGCAGCCTCTGAAGCCGCTCACTGCGTAGAGAGCCAAAAAACAGGCGCTTTCTGGACCTTTCACGATTGGATTTTCGAGCACCAGCAGGAAGTAAACGAAACCAACCTGCGCGATCAAGTGCTCGCTTTTGCTAAACAACAAAATCTGGACAGCCTGCGGGTTTCCGCGTGCATGGAAACCCATGCCACGGCCCAAGAAGTGAAGCAGAATGAGATTGCAGGCGCCGCGCTACAAATCTCGAAGACTCCCACTCTCTTCATCAACGGCCGGATGGTGGACGGCGCGGTTCCATGGACCACGCTCGACAGGATTATCAAAATCGAATTGAACCGCCCGAAGGAGATCGCGGCTCCTGTCATCGAGAAATGCTGCGAAGTGACTATTCCCGCAGCCGTTCAGAAGTAAGGCGCCTACGCGGTACCGTTACGTATGAGTCTGCCTGCCCGTAAATTCTCGCTCTCACAACGGTTTGGCCGCCGATACGATACATTGGGTGCATCGTGATCGCCGCGCCCGCAGAGAAACGATTAAAGTAGGTGAAGCGACGTGCGAACAACGATGGGAAACCTGATGGAACCTTGTGGCGTAAATGCTTTTCGGCTGCCGCCATTGATTCTGCACCCCTTTTCTAGCCCCGAAGATAGTTCTGTCCTGATGGAGAGCTCGCGCGCGAGCCTTGCGCTCCAAGGGTTTCTGCCGCGAGAAGACGTGCCTTCCGAAGAGCTTGATCAGCGTCTCGTCCGTGGCCGGTATGCCGAAATTCGCATGCTTTATTACATCGGCAAAGACTTAGTTCGTTGGATGGAGCAATGCGCTGAAACCGCCATTGCGTCCGGCGCTTTTGATGGCCGCCGCCTCAGGCCGGAAACTTTCGCAATAGTCGTGGTGAAAGAGATTCCTGCGCACGTACGTACGAAACTCGAAGCTTGGGGAGTGCTGGACTACTGTTCTTTATTCCGCCGCGCCATTGGATTGCACGCTGTCTTTCATGAAATTCCCGAAACCGAAGGCTTTAATGCGGATTTCTTGCGCCGATATCACCGGTACGTAGATCAATGGTATGAGCAGCGCCTTAAAGATTCTGGCTGCGATGCGCCTCAACCAGGCGAGTTTACGTTTGACCTCTACGCATCGGGTGAGTACACGCTCATGCTCGAACAGACTTGGGGCACGGACGCGCACGGCGAGCCTCGCATGCTTGAGTAGGCGCAAACTCGAGGGGCCGTCAAATTCGACTGAAAATCGTTCAAGTTGGAGATGCCGTACTAAGAGAGCGCGCCCGGCCGCTAGCCGAAGCCGAGATCCGCAAGCCAGAAACTCAAGAGCTCATTGATTGGATGCGCGAAACTATGCATGACGCGCCTGGCGTCGGCTTAGCCGCCCCGCAAATCGGTCTCTCCTTGCAGCTTGCCGTCATCGAAGATAAGCCGGAGAATATCCGCGATTCCGCGCCAGAGGCGATCAGGGAACGAGAGAGAGAAGCAGTTCCGTTTCATGTCATCGTGAATCCTAGGATTTCGTTGCACGCCGGCTCGCCCGTCGAGTTCTTTGAAGGTTGTTTGAGCGTGGCCGGATTCACGGCCCTGGTTTCCAGAGCGCGCGAGGTTACAGTCGAGTGTCTCGATCATCGCGGAGAGTCGAAGGTAATCAGAGCGTCCGGCTGGTATGCTCGGATCCTGCAACACGAGATCGATCATCTGAATGGCGCGCTATACATCGATCGCATGCATCCGCGCACATTCATGACCAACGACAACTACAATCGCCATTGGAAAGATAAATCGATCCAACAAGTGCGCGAACTAACTGGTCTCAAGCGATAATCAGGAGGGTTCGAGGCAGAGGCGGTGAAAGCAAAGCACCAATAGAGTCCAGGGCTGGCCAAGCAGGAAAATAGCTCGGATCGGAAATGAAAGGACCGAAGCATTCCTGTCAGTAATGTTTCTGAGAAAGGTCAATTCTCGCACAGCTTGATAGCCTGCCGGAGTTTGTCTGGTACTAACGGTTCGATGTCATACTGAAAGATGCCTGCGCGGTCAGGCAATCGCTGGACGAGCTCGGCGACGAGTGAGTCGAGAGGAAAGTCCGGTCTTCACAGGGCAGCATGCCGGCTAACGGCCGGGGGTTCACGTTTTTCTTGAGTCTTCACGGACTCATCGAAGCGCGCGCTACGGAAAGTGCCACAGAAAAGATACCGCTTGCCGGCGACGGCGAGTAAGGGTGAAAAGGTGCGGTAAGAGCGCACCGCGGTTTGAGTAATCAGACTGGCAGGGCAAACCCCATGCGAAGCAAGACCAAATAGGGGAGCAGGAGTGGCCCGCTCCGTTACGACTTCCGGGTAGGTCGCTCGAGCCTTTCAGTAATGAAGGGCCTAGACGAATGGTTGCCGCCCGCCGTTTACATGACAGCGGGTACAGAAACCGGCTTATCGACCGCGCGGGCAACCGGTTCGCCGACAGGGAGGGATTCCGCAACCGTCCTCAGCACGAGGCAGGTGATGTCATCATGCTGACGCGCCGATCCCACGAATGTGTCCACAGATGCCATTAGTATGTTGAGAACGTCTGCCGCGTTTTGAGCGAGAGGATCGCGCATAATCCCGAGCAGGCGTGCTTCGCCATATTCCTCCTCTTTGTCGTTTTCTGCTTCGATCACGCCGTCGGTAAAGATGAGCAACAAATCACCTGTGCCGATGATCGCCTCGCCGCATTCGTATTGAGCGCCCGGACGAATGCCGAGGGGCAATCCTCCTACCTGCAATCGCTCGATGACGCCGGAGGCGCGCCTCAGCGCAGGCCAGTTATGACCGGCATTTATATAGTTGAGGCGTCCAGTGGCTGGCTGTAGCTCGGCGAGAAATGCAGTGATGAATCGTCTGCCGCCCAAGTTCTGCCCACATACGTACTGATTGAGGCGTTCCACAAGCTGTAATAAGGAGGCTGGAAAGGTGGCTAGAGTCCGCAGACTTGCCTGTAGCGTTGCCATCAACAGCGCCGCGGGGACACTCTTACCGGCAACATCGGCGACAACAAAAAGAAGCGGGCCATCGCCGTTTGCACCATGCGGGTCTTTATCTGTGGCGGTTGCGCGCAAGAATGCATCGTAGTAATCTCCGGCCACAGTATTCGCGGGTCGAGTTGCGAACACGATTTCCACGCCAGGAATGCGCGGAGGAGCCTCGGGCATGAGCCAGCTTTGAATCTCGCGCGCAATCTCGAGATCGCGTTTCATGGTGACGCGATCGGCTAGCTCAAGAGTGAGTAACACGAGCAGCCCAAGACAACCGAAGAAGGCTAGATTGGGCGTGTCAATCGCGAAGTCTCGATAGCGCATGGTGAATCCCGGGAACGCAATCAGAATCAGGGCGATGAGAAGTATCGCGCGACGCTGCGGGGATAACTTCAGCATCATCGCCCAGAACAGGCCTTGAGCCACTCGCGCGGCTCGTCTCATCCGGGATTCTCCTTGTCCCCGCGTCCAATCGACTTCTTTCGAATAGAGTTCGTACCCTGTACGGGCTTCCGCGCGAAATTGCGCCCAGAGCTGCTGAACGGCCATTCCTTCGCTGATACGCTGCCAGAACGCCTTTAGGGAGCGAATCATATTTTGCAAGGGTCAAGTATACGAATAGGCCGACTTCCCGGCGTTCTCGATAGTAACGTTGATGAACCCGAGCGCTGCCTTGGATAGCGACTTATCCTTTCTATAAATTAAGCCGATTTGGCGGATCATGGGTTCCGGGCCGAGGGAGACAGCAGCCAATTTTTTTGCCCCGACTTCTTCGAGACAGTGAGAGGCAGCGAGAAACGATAAGCCAAGATCGGCCATGACGAAGCGCTTGATCATCTCTGTGGAATCGAGTTCCATTGAGATAGTCAGCTCGTCGTGGACGGAATCGAGCCATGCGTTCAGACGCGCTCGAGTGGTTCCGGTTTTTGGCAGCAGTAATTGCTCTCCGATAAGATCTTGCGGAGTGATCTGGTTTTTAGCGGCAAACTGATGGCCGGGAGGAACAAGAAGTTTGATCTCGTCAGTGTGAATTTTTGCGACCTCGAGCTTGCGCTCTTCTAGCGGGAGTTGAGTAATACCGAAATCGGCGAGGTTATCCAACACGGCTTGGACGACACGGCTTCCGTAGGATCGATCGACGAGAAGCTCGACTTTCGGGAACTGCTTTTTGAATTCGGCGAAGACGCGCGGTAGGACGTAAATGCACGTTGCTTCGTTCGCCGCGATCAGCAACTCGCCGCGAGGAACTTTTTCCAGCTCATTGAGGGCGTCCTGGGCGCGGCGGCGTAAGGCGAGGATTTGCTCTGCATATTCGGCAAAGATTCTTCCTGCGATGGTCAGCGAAATCTTGCTTCCGAAGCGCTCAAAGAGCGTTGTATTCAACTCCTGCTCTAACTGGCGGACTTGGGCGCTAATCGCGGGCTGTGTGCGGAAGCAGGTTTGCGCGGCCTTGGAGAAGCTCTTGAGGCGAACGATCTCGAGAAATGTATGAAGCTGGTCAAGATCCATGGCGGGTCACTGGGTGGTTTGGAAAGCTCGAAGATCGTGTAAAGAGAGCCTGCCCGTGTAGAGCGCCATACCTATGGCGCAGTGAACATCGATGCGCGACAGAACGCGCACTTCATCGAGAGAGGTAATGCCACCTGCAGCGATCAGCTCATGTTGCGTGCCAGCGCGCAATGTTTTGAACCAGTCGAGATCGGTGCCTTCCATGAGACCCTCCTTGTCGACATAAGTGCAGAGAAAGCCGGAGCAATAAGGCTCAAGCTCTGAGATCACATCAGTAGCCCGCAAAGCGGTGGACGCTTGCCAGCCTTTGACAACGACGCGATCGTCTTTGCTGTCGAGAGCAATGGTGATGTGGTCGGGACCGATCGCTTCAGTAAGGGCGGCGAGGAACGGAAAATTAATTCCGTCTGAAGAGAAGGCGGACGTTCCGACGATGACTCGAAAGGCTCCCTGGCCGATGAGCTGGCGAGCTCGTTCGACTGTACGCACCCCGCCGCCCACGCGAATGGTTGCGCGGCCGGCAAGGTACCGAACGATTCGATCGTTTGAGCCATTGCCTAATGCGGCATCAAGATCGATTACCTGAATCTGAGGAAAGTCTGCAAAGAAGGCGAGCATTTCTTTAGGGGACTTTCCTTCGAGAATTTTGGTGCGACCTTGGGCGAGCTGGACCACCTTACCATCCATCAGATCAATACAGGGGATGATCATACGCAGGTCCTTACGGGGATGCCGGCGATTTGGAGGGCGCGCTTCAGATCGGTGACTGTGTATTTGCCGTAGTGGAAGATGGAGGCGGCGAGCGCGGCATCCGCGGCTCCTTCCTTAAAGATGGTGACGAAATCCTGAGGCGTTCCCGCGCCTCCGGAAGCGATCACGGGGAGCGTAGTTGCGCAAACAATGGCGCGAGTCAACGCGCAATCGAAGCCGCGCTGGACGCCGTCGGTATCCATCGAGGTAATGAGGATCTCGCCGGCTCCGAGGGATTCGCCGCGTTGCGCCCATTCAACGGCGTCGATGCCTTCGTCGCGACGACCGCCGTTTGTGTACACGTGCCATTTCGCGCCATTAGGAGAGCGCTTCGCGTCGATGGCCAGAACGACGGCTTGTGATCCGAATTCCTGGCTCAACTCATGAATCAGCTCCGGGCGCCGGACGGCGGCTGTATTAACGCTCACTTTGTCGGCGCCGGATAAGATGACCCCTCCCGCATCGGCAACGCTACGAATGCCACCTCCTACGGTGAGCGGGATGAAAACTTTGCGGGCGGTTCGGGCGACGACGGACGCCATAATATCCCGCGCGTCGCTTGATGCAGTGATGTCGAGAAAAACGAGCTCGTCCGCACCTTGGGCGTTGTAGCGCTCGGCTAATTCGACGGGATCACCCGCATCGCGAAGACCGAGGAAGTTTACGCCTTTGACAACACGACCGCCGGTAACATCGAGGCATGGCACAATTCGCTTCGTCAACATCGAAGTTCTGTTTCAGAGATCGAGAAAGTTCTTCATCACGCGCAGACCCGCAGATCCCGACTTTTCAGGATGAAATTGAACAGCGTAAATATTGCGGTCGTGAAGAATCGCGGAATAGGGATGAATGTAAGTGCAGATTGCTGCCGTGGCGGTTGTAACTGGAGCGTAATAACTATGAGCAAAATACATGAACGTATCGCCGGGGAGGCCTTCCGTTAACTCACAGGGCTGGACCGGAGAGAGCGAGTTCCAGCCCATGTGGGGGATACGCGCGTTGCCCGCGAAACGTTTCACAAGGCCAGGAAAAATGGCGAGGCCGGTGCTTTCGGGTGACTCTTCGCTTCCTTCGAAAAGGCACTGCAGGCCGACACAGATACCAAGAAAGGGAACACCAGCGTAAATTCGTTGAGTAAGAATCTCTCGCAATCCGAGTTTGTCGAGTGCGCTCATCATCTGACCGAAACATCCGACGCCCGGAAGAATTAGTTTATTGGCTCGGCTTACGGTGCGAGAACCGGATGTTACAAGATAGCTGGCACCTAACTCTTCGAGAGCGTTCTGCACGGACCGGAGGTTGCCTGCACCGTAGTCGACGATTACGGTCATAGCAAACCCTTAGTTGAAGGCAGTAAGTCTTTCATGCGCTCATCGGTTGAGCATGCGTAGCGCATAGCTCGACCGAAACATTTGAAGATGGCTTCGATTTTGTGATGATTCGAGCGGCCGTATAAAAGCTTGGCGTGGAGGTTCGCGCCCGCGTGCTGGGTGAAACCGGAAAAGAAATCTTCGAGCAGCTCGGTTTGCAAATCGCCGACGTGGACGACGGTAACTTGATGATCGAAAACCAGAGCGGGGCGGCCACCGAGGTCAACTGCGACGACCCCGAGGGACTCGTCCATGGGCTGCACGAAGTAGCCGCAACGGTTGATGCCCCGGCGATCGCCTAACGCTTTTGCAAAAAGCTCGCCCAAGACGATGCCGGTGTCTTCTACGGTGTGGTGCTGATCCACATCGAGGTCTCCGTGCGCTGTGAGATCCAGGTCAAACGCGCCATGTTTCGTAAAGAGCTCGAGCATATGGTCGAGAAACCGGATGCCGGTCGAGATCTGATAGCGGCCCGTTCCGTCGATTGACAAAGATCCCCGGATTTGGGTTTCTTTGGTGTTGCGCTCGATGACGGCGTGTCGCATTTAGTCAGGTAATTGGCATTGAGCCGGGCATGGCCGGCCTCTTACCAGATCTGTTGTAACTCTTCGAGAAAATATTTGACGTGATCGCGGGTGCCGATGGTTACTCGAACACAGCCAGGGATTTCGTAGCTGCGATCTCGAACAAGGAGCCCGCGCGTTCGTAGCTTTTCACAGACCTCGCGGGCGCGAGAACCAGCTTGGAATAAGACGAAATTCGCTTGACTGTCAAAATGCGGAATCGCTAACCGCTTCAGGCCTGCATACAGTAACTCGCGAGCAGCGAGAACCTCCTTAACATAATTGTCAGTGAATTCCCGGTCGGTTATTGCGACCCGGGCCGCCATAACTGCGAGAGAATTCACGCTGCTTGGCGGTTGTGCCTTTTTGATCTGAGTGATGTTAAATGAATGCGAAAAGAGACACCCGCAACGGAGGGCCGCCATGCCGAAGGCTTTCGAGAAGGTGCGGCTGACAAAGAGATTCGGATACTCGGTGATTAAGGGGAGCACCGTTATGCCGCTGAACTCGTAGTAGGCTTCGTCTACGAGTACCGCGGCGTTAACGGCGCGGGCGAGAATGCGCTCGATCGCCTGGACAGTTGTTCCAGTTCCAGTTGGATTATTGGGATTGCTGATCAGAATGGCGCGTGTGGAGTTTGTGATCTGATCGAGCAATTCTTCGAGAGGAAATGCGAGAGTTTCCGGGCGGTACGGAATTTCGGCGATGGCTGCGCCAGCGAGCTGGCTATAAAACCGGTACATGGCGTAAGAGGGCTTGAGAACGATTACTTCATCGCCCTGATTGACGTAGGTATTTATGAGCAGGTGGATCGCCTCATCAGTTCCGTTCGTCAGGGTAAGTTGCTGGGTAGCTACAGAGAAGTAGGTGGCTAACTCTTCGAGAGCATGGTCGTACTCGGGATAAATAGCCAAGTCGGCCGCAGTTACATATCGTTGGAGTAAGTCGAGCACACGAGGCGAGGATCCGACCAGATTTTCATTGAAATCAAGGCGAAGTTTGTTGCGGCGGCCTCCGGTCGGCGGGTGGTATGGGTCCATGCGCAACACAGCGGCACGTGGAATCAGCGAACTAGCAGCCATGACGTGATTCCATTCGGAATTCGACCGAGCGAGCATGCGCTTCGAGACCTTCGGCGCGAGCGAGCGCCGTGATTACAGGAGCGAGGTCTGCCAGTGCAGATGGCGAAAGCTCTTGAACGGCGATGAGCTTGACGAAATCGGCGGTCGAGAGGCCGCCACGAAGGCGCGCAATACCTCCGGTTGGCAAGACGTGACTGGGACCCGCGGCATAGTCGCCGGCAGATTCGGGCGAGGTTTGCCCGAGGAAAATGGTTCCGGCATTTCTGATTTGCGGCAAAAGATGGGCATCGTAAAGAGCGAGGTGCTCGGGAGCGATGCGGTTCGCAAGCTCGACGGCGATGTCCAGATCAGGCGTGATAAAGATGGCGCTTCCGTTATCGATTGCTTGTGCGGCGGTGGGGGCGGTGGGGAGAGTGCGAAGCTGGGCTTCTAGTTCAGATGATACGGCGTCAGCGAGCGATTGAGATGTGGTGATGAGAATGGCGGAAGCACTCGGATCGTGCTCTGCCTGGGCGAGCATATCGGCGGCAATGATGCGCGGATTGCCATCACTCGCGACGATTACGATTTCGGTGGGACCCGCGATAAAATCGATTCCTACCTCGCCCGCAAGGAGCTTCTTCGCAGCGGAAACGTAGAGGTTGCCGGGACCGACGATGCGATCGACGCGAACGATAGTTTCCGTGCCGAAGGTCATGGCGGCGATTGCGTGAGCGCCGCCGATTCGGTAAATCTCGCGCAAGCCTAAGAGATGCGCACAACCTAAAATTTCGATGGAAGGCTTGGGCGAAGCAACGCAGATTCTCGAGACGCCGGCGGTTTGAGCGAGCACGGCAGTCATGAGCAACGTGGATGTTAGAGGATAGCGTCCGGAAGGGACATAGCAACCGACCGCTTCGAGAGGCTTAACGATCCAGCCTAATTTGCGTCCGGGCGAGAACTCCTCGAAATATTCGCGCGGCAGTTGCGCTTCGGCGAATTGGCGGATATTGCGAATTGCCAACTCCGAGGCTTTGCGCACTTCGGGACACATGCGTTCGGCCGCTTCCCGAAGCTCATCGCCGGTGACACGCAAGGGCAGATCGCCGAGCGCATCGAATTGGCGGGCGTATCTAAGCAGCGCCGAATCGCCTTGCTTCCGGATCGCGTCGAGAATTGAGCGAACGGCCTTCTCATATTCGGCGAGATCAGCGCGGCGGTTGAATTTGGCTTGCTCGGCGCTGTTGATGGAGTGAATTTTGATCATTGCCGGGCTTAGATGATGATCTTGTTCAACGGGTATTCGACAATCCCCTGCGCCCCGGCTTCTTTGAGCCGCGGAATGATGCTCCGGACGGTGACTTCTTCGAGGATGGTGTTAACCGCGACCCAAGCGTCATCACTGAGCTGCGAAATGGTGGGATTCTTGAGCGCCGGGAGAACCGAGATGACGCTGGCGAGATCGTCTTTTCGGACGTTGAGCATGAGGCCCACTTTTCCGAGAGCGTTCATGGCGCCTTCAAGGAGCATTTTGATGTCGGCGAGCTTGCGGCGCTTCGTGTCGTCGGCCCACGCGTTTCGGTTTGCGATGAGCTGGGTGTTCGATTCGAGAACGGTATCGATGATGCGGAGTTTGTTCGCTCGCAGCGATGAGCCGGTTTCTGTTACTTCGACGATGGCATCGGCGAGCTCCGGCGGTTTGACTTCTGTTGCGCCCCAGCTAAATTCAACGTTCGCGGTGACCCCTTGGGAGGCGAGGTAGCGTTTGGTGGTACAGACAAGCTCGGTAGCGATAATTTTTCCTTGGAGATCTTTGACGCTGCGGTAAGGTGATGCTTCGGGAGCGGCGAGCACCCAGCGTACTTTTCCGAAGCTCTGTTTGGCATAGATCAGCTCGGCGACAGTTTCGACTTGCGCTTCGTTTTCTTGGACCCAGTCGCGACCGGTGAGCCCTGCATCGAGAACACCGTCTTCCACGTAGCGCGGCATTTCTTGAGCACGGATCAACATGCACTCAATTTCGGGATCGTCGATGGCGGGGAAATAACTCCGGCTGCTTGTGGCGATGTTGAAGCCGGCGCGGCGGAACAGATCGATGGTCGCATTTTCCAAGCTGCCTTTCGGGATTCCGAGCTTGAGGATCACGGCTTGGCTCCATAGACTGCATCTGGATCGTAGGCTTTGGCTTCCGTTTCGACCCAGACGCCGTTTTTCCAGGAGCGGTAAAAACAGCTTTCGTATCCTTTGTGGCAGACGCCGGGGCCGATTTGCTCTGCTTCGACGAGCAGCGCGTCTCCGTCGCAATCGATCGCGACGGATTTCACCATGAGGTAATGACCCGAGCTTTCGCCCTTCGTCCAGAGCTTTTTGCGCGAGCGGCTGAAGAAGGTGACACGGCCGGTGGAGATGGTTTTTTCGAGAGCCTCACGATTCATGTAGCCGAGCATCAGCACACGATGAGTTCGGGCGTCCTGCACAACGGCGGGAATGAGAGCACCCGGTTTGTCGAACTGTAAAGATGCAGCCATCGAGCCAGCGGAAACAAAAAACCCGCCTTTTTGTGGCGGGTCCTACGATACAGAAACTAGATGATTTCGAACGCAGGCGCCGTCATTACACCATTGGGTGATGGTGATGATGAAGATGCGCGTATCGAATCATTAGTGGCAGTATACAACAGGCCGGCGGCGGGCTGGATATCCGGGCAAGGCTGCCTCGCCCTACAGTTAGAACGGGCAGGTCCGGCCTCTACATCAGGCGGCGCGTTTTTTGTCGTAATACGTGTGGTTATAGATGGCCATCTTCTTGCTCACCTCGGCGGCGTGACGCGCGACTTCTTCAGTTGAAAATTCGAACCCAAATTCGGCGGCATCGAATACCGCGCCGGCTTTTTGGGCCTGATGATAAAGCTGCCAAGCTTGCGTCATCTGATTCTCGCGGCGCTGTTTACGTTCGTGTTGCAGCTTCTGTAGCTCGGCTTGATCCTTTTCGCGCTGCTTGCGCAGGCGGGCTTCCTGAATGCTCAGGTTGTTGAGGTCTTTTCGATAGGTGAGAAAGACTTGCGCTTCGATTAATGAGGCGCGGACTTGCGGATCTTCCTCGTGCTCGAATTGTTTGGCGAGCGCGAGACGGCCGATGGCGTAGATGCCCATTTCAAGTGACGGGATGCGGAGCAAGCGCCATTCGGTGTCGGCGAGAGATTGCGTAAGAGCGGATTCTTCATCTCCAGTGGGCTTGTATTGATCGAAGAAGCGTTGGACGTGCTTCTGGTAAGCGGCGGCATCGTCGCTTGGCAGCAGGACGGTGCGTCCGGTGAGCCCGGTTTTGACCGCATTTAATGAGGATTTGGCTTTACCTTCCGGCGTTTTCGGACCGGTAGAGAGGTGACTGTTGGCACGGTTAGCCTCGATTTGTGCGTGGGATGACATGGTTTGGGAAAAGATCATCGAGAGCACAGTAGCATGGCGGAACAAGCGTTTCGGGTTAAGTTGTTGAAGGGATTAAGTGAGATTGTTGTGAATGTACGTTTGAGGGGGACTAATGGCAGATGCTCTGAAATCGTGGCTCTGGTGTGTGATGTTGGCGGGGGCGTGGGGCGACCTTTCGGGCGGCACCCACCGGTCCACAGATCCGGTCGCCAGCATTCTTCGACTGCATGCAATCGAGCGCGAGGGACATCTGAAGGGCGATGCAAATCTGGTGAGCTCGGTGCTCGCGGATTCGGTGGTTAGCATTCAAAACGGCGATGTCGAGGTGCGAAGCCGGGATCAGATGCGGCGCGGTTTTGCGGAATACTTTTCCGCCGTGGCTTACGCGTCGTGGGAGGACATTATCAAGCCACTTGTCCATATATCGCGCGACGGAGGCATGGCGTGGTCGGTGATCCGAATCCGAGCGCAGTTTCGCGAAAAGAGCGACCCATCAGGAAAGGTTCAGGAATTCACGAGCTCCTGGATCGCGACTTACGAAAAGAACAAGTCCGGCTGGCACATGTCTGGAATTTCATCGGGATGTGATCCGCCCTGCGGTCCGCCTCCTGAATCAAGCAGTAGGGAGTAACTGAAATGCCTGCCGATTATACGCGGATTAACCGTAACTTATCGACTTGATAGCAATTTGTAGCTTGACACCTCGGTAGGGCAGAGCCATACTATCCGAAATTAGTTGTTTGCGGAGAGGGGAAGCTATGAGACCTATATTCAGTATCTTGGCGACGTTAGCGGTTGCCGCAGGAGCTTACGGGCAGACGTTCCGGGGCGCAATTGACGGCACGGTGACAGACGCGACAGGCGCTGTGGTCCAAGGCGCGCAAGTAACCGCCACGAATACAGCAACGAGTGTAAGTCAAACAACGGTCAGTACGACCAGCGGCGAATTTTCGTTTCAAGATATGCCGCTCGGAACGTACACCGTGACAGTTACGGCGTCGGGTTTCGAGCAGACGACGGTTTCGAATGTTGTGGTGACTGCGGGAAACGTGTATACCGTGCCGATTAAGCTGCAGGTCGGGCAAATGACAACCAAGGTGGAAGTATCGGCTGCTGCGATTGAAGTAGACACGACGAGCGCGACGCAGAGCGACACAATTCCGAGCAAGGCATTGCAGGACCTTCCACTAAACGGCCGCGATTTTTCGCAGCTTATTGCGGTGGCGCCCGGTTATGGAGGGTACGCGGTGAGCGGTTTCGGGTCGCTGAACGGAACGCGCGCCAACCAGATGAACTGGCAGATTGACGGGACGGATAACAATGACTTCTGGCATAACATTCCGGCGGTGAATCAGGGGGGTGTATCGGGAATCGCGGGCGTGGTGATGCCGATCGATGCGATCGATGAGTTCTCGGCGCAAACGCAATCGAACGCAGAAGCGGGACGCAATGCAGGCGGCACAGTAAATCTCGTGATCAAATCGGGCACGAACCAGTTACACGGCAGCGCCTATTACTACAACCGGAATGAATTTTACGCGGCGCAATCTCCGTTCTTCGTGCCTACGCCACAGTTTCCGAAAGCGCCGGAGCTTAGGAACTATAACACCGGATTAACGGTGGGCGGGCCGATTATCCGGGACAAGACATTTTTCTTTTTGGGCTTTGAAAAGCAGCAGTACATTTTCGGTCTGACCGGCTTGTCGACGGAGCCGTCGGCGGCATGGGTCAGCCAGGCGCTCAGTTTACTTAGCAATCCGGGTGGCAAATATGGGCCTTATGCGCCGGTAACGCCAAGCCCGCTTTCGGCGACTTTACTTTCAAGTTTGTGGCCGAGCTCGATTGTGAGTCTTCCCGGAACGATCAATAACTATTTCGCGACGGTTCCGGGCACGGGTTACAGCTACAACGGAGTGGCGAAGATCGATCACAATTTCAACGATAAGGAACATCTATCCGTTCACTGGTTTGCGGGACAGGGAAGCCAGTCACAACCACCGGGTGCGAGTCTTGCGCTGGCGACGGCTAGCTCGAATTTGGGTTATTACTTTGAGGTCGCGCCCATTCATGTGCAGAATTACTCCGTTGTTTTGAATTCGCTGTTATCAAGTAAGTTGAACAATCAGTTACTTGCGGGAGTGAGTTACTTCAACCAGGTTTTTCATGATGCGAACAACAGCTTCAACATGGCGGCATTGGGCCTGAACCTTAGCCCGGACGCGACAATCGCGGGGAAGCCGATTTTAGGCGCATCGAACATTGCGATCACGGGGTTCGATCAGGTTGGAATCACGCCGCCTGAAGGCCGCAACGATGTTACGGGTCACTTGACGGATATTGTTTCCTATACGACCGGCAAACATGAGTTTCGATTCGGCGGAGAGTTCCGGCAGGGGCGAGTAAACGAGTTTTATTTCCGGCGCTCGACCGGGGCGTTTACGTTTGACGGGACGCAGGGACCCTGGGCGACGCCTTACTGTGCTCCGAATTCTTCAAATTCTGTGATAGCGGCCACGTGCGGTCTTGCCGACTTTCTGGCGGGCGATGTGAGTACGTCGTCGATCGCGGTGGGAGACGCGGAACGGTTTGTGATCGTTAATGGCTACGATTTGTTCGTCCAGGATGCGTGGCGGCTCACGCCGAAGCTGACACTGAATTTCGGGCTGCGCAATGATTATTTCGGGCCGATTTCAAGCAATGGGCCGAAGGACCTGGGCGTGTTTGTGCCCGGACGCGGGTTGGTGATTCAGGGCAACGGAATCGGGTCCATCTTCCCGCCGGATCACCATAATTTCGCGCCTCGTTTTGGCTTCGCGTACCAGCCGTGGGGCGGATTTGTGGTGCGCGGGGGAATCGGCGTGTTCTTCGATCAGATCAACATTAATCCGTTTTTGGATTATCGCCCGCCGATCAGCGCAGCGGATGGGCTTGAAGACAATCCCGTGGGTCAGCATCCGGTGGATAACTACGCGAGAAATGGATATAACTGGCAAACGGCACAGGCGGGCGGGGCTTCCATTTTTCCGGGAGTAACTACATGCTCTGGAAATTTTGCCACGGATCCGGGATGTCTTAGTTCGACACAGATCTTCAATGTTTTTTCCGTGAACCAGAATTTCCGGACGCCATACTTTTATAACTACAACGTAAATGTCGAGAAGAGCCTGGGTAACTCTGCTGTCTGGCAGATAGGTTATGTGGGCAGTGACGGGCACAAGCTTTCGGTGATGGAGAACATTAATCAGAATGGCACGTTCACGGCGCAGTATCCGAACTTCGGGTCGATCATTCAGCTCAACAGTGTTGGAACATCGAATTACAACTCGCTGCAAACAACGTTGAAGATCCGGTCGTGGCGCGGGTTCAACGCGCAATTCGCTTACACATGGGCGCACGCGCTGGACGAAATGACGGAGTATCGAGGGGCGATGCCACTGGACAGTTTCAATCTGCAGCAGGAATACGGAAGCAGCGATTTCGATACGCGACATAACTTCACTGCATTCTTGAGCTGGGACGTGCCGGGCTCCTCGCATTTTCGACTGCTGACTAGTGGATGGCAAGTTACCAGCGCATGGTCATTCCACAGTGGACAGCCTTTCTGCTTGGGTCTTGCCAATTCCTGGTGCTCTGTTTCTGGAACCCAGCGGCCGGGGCTGAATCTGATCGGCGATCCGTTCGCGAGTGTAAATCACAATTTTGTCGCAGGGGTGGGCGAGCAATGGGTGAGTCCGGCAGCGTTCTGTGTTTCCGGCACGACCGGCTGTCCGGGAAGCCCGAACGGCGATGTTAGCCGCAATCTGTTTGCCGGCCCAGGATTTGCGGACGTCGATTTATCGGTGTTCAAGAACATTCCGATTCGAGAGCGATTGCGAATCCAGCTCCGGGCAGAGATGTTCAATATCTTTAACCGGAAGAACCTCGCGACGGGAGCCGGCTCTGTGGGCTCCAATGGCGTGGTCGGCGATACGATCGGCGACTTCAACGGAGCTCCGGGGTTGGGACCGGGCGAGCCGTTCAATATGCAGTTAGCGGCGAAGATTATTTTTTAGGCGCAGCGAGCGGTGGAACAGCAGGAAGCGGTTTGGTTGCGCGGATGAAGGCGCTCATGAATTGGCCACTCACTGCCGGGCCAAACGCGTTGCTGTCGTAAACGCGGGTGGGTTCGATTTCGATAGAAGAGAATCCGGCTGCCGAGAGTTTTCCGGTATATTCGGAATCGCGGAGCGCGCCAGCGACGCAGCCGATCCATTGCTCGATATTGTTGCGAAGGTCAGCCGGGACCTCGCCGCGGACGACAATATCGGAAACGGCGAAGCGGCCGCCCGGCTTCAGCACGCGAAAGGCCTCACGGAGCACGCGATCTTTATCGCACGAGAGATTGATAACGCAGTTGCTGATGATCACATCGACTGAATTATCAGGAAGCGGAATGTTCTCGATCTCGCCTTTCAGAAATTCGACATTCTCGATACCAGCTTTGCGCTGATTTTCGCGAGCGAGGGCGAGCATGTCGTCAGTCATGTCGAGTCCATAGGCCTTGCCTTTTGGCCCGACGCGCCTCGCGGAGAGCAATACGTCAATTCCACCGCCGGAACCGAGATCGAGGACGGTTTCGCCCGGCTTGAGTTCTGCGAGCGCAGTTGGATTGCCGCAGCCGAGCGATGCTTTCAGCGCTTCGCCGGGGATCTGATCTGCTTGGGTGTCGTCGTAGAGATTGGAGGTGATCGGATCGCACGACGGCGCGGCAGAACCAGCGCAGCAAGAAGTTGCAGTACAGCAATCCGCAGGAAGACCTTCGCCTGTTGAGACGCGGCGGGCAGCTTCACCGTATTTTTCTTGGATGGCTTCTTTGAGTTCCATAGATGTGTCTTATTTCAGGTTCTCACGCGAAGCGCATGGCCCAGGAGGGGATTGGGGCCGGCCGGCAAGCCGCGGCTTTTACGAGAGAGGAACCGAACCTGTAGCGGAGTCAGGGCGCAGGCGATTAGGTGTGCCGAAGCCGGATTCTGTACGGGAGCCTGCTGACGCAAGGGCAGGTATGAGGTCTCTCAGCGCACGATTTTTGAGGACGTATCCGTCGGCTCCGCGGCGGAACGCTTCCTCAACGTAAGGCTTGCTCGAAATTGTCGTGAGTATGACGATGCCTGCAGAGGGCAGCTCCGCGCGGAGTTCCGGTAACGCCATTAAACCGCTCAAACCAGGTATGGAGACATCGAGGGTAACTAAATCAGGGCGGAGATTGCGCGCGATAGTCACGATTTCATCCCCATGTTCAACGTAACCGATGACCTCAAAATCGATTTCAAGAATGCGAGTAATCGCGTCGCGCCACTCAGCATTGTCTTCGACAACGAGAACGGTTCGCCTTTCTATGCGCCTAGTGAGGGTGGCAATCTCGGTCACAGCTTTGACTTGGGACAATTTCAGTAAAACAAAGGAAGCCTGACTCAACAAACTGGAGACATTTCTAGGAGGAGCGGCGGTGGTTCGAGGTGCCCGAATGGAGTGGGACCGTAGTAATACGAGGGCGGGCCGTACGGGCGAATGTAGGGTCTGGGCTAGTCAGGGAATGAGCTCGCGATAGTAATAGACCAGGTCGAGGATGGGCGGCGTGTGGCCGAGGCTGCGAAGGAATCCGGAAACCTGACCGCGATGGTGAGAGCCATGATTGACGACGTGCAATACGAGCTGCCAGAGCGGCTGCGTCCACTCATTTCCCTTCAGATCTTTGTAGGTGAGCGCGGAGCTGACGCTGTCATTTCTGAGTGAGCGCGCCCACTCTTTCCAGTTGTTGTGGAGCTGGGGCCAAGCGTCCTGTAGAAACGTGAGCGAGCGGTCAGAATCGGTCACGAAGACGCTCTGAGGAGCTCCGGTCAAGCGGGCTAGCCAGATGCGGTCGGCCGCGAAGATGTGAACGAGCGTTTCGAGGATATCGCGGTGCGCGGTTCCGAAGTCGTGATGGAGATGCTCAGGCGAGAGTTGAGCCGCTGCGGCTATGAGTCTTTGACTCGCCCAGGCAGTGTAATCGAGATGAGTTCGCAGAACCTCGGCGGAAACGAGCATACAGCGATTATGGCAGCGCGGGGTCACTGGCGAGGCATGCCTCGCTCGTACGGCTCCGGTGACGTAGCTAAGCTCCTTTGTAATCGGCTAAATGTAAAGTGATGGGTGAATCGACTCTTTCTACGAAGAATCAGATTGTGGTGCCGAAGGAGGCGCGGCAGGCGCTTGGGTTAAAACCCGGCGACAAGCTCTTAGTCGTGGCGCGAGGAACCAGAGTGATTGTTCTTCAAAAGCCGGAGCGTTATCACACCGCCCTCCGACGTTTAAGTAAACGATCTTACTCAGCCAAATATCTCGCTAAGGAGCGCAACAGTTGGGAGTGACTTGGCTCGAAGGCTTTTTGCGCCGTCACCGGCGGATTGCGCTCGACACGAGTATTTTCATTTACCAGTTGGAGGCGAATCCTCGTTACGCGGATTTGGAACCGACTAGCCTCTAGCGTCCTCGAACGCGCGATGCCCGACCGAAGCGTCAATCTCCCTCACCAACTGCTCAGGGATAACATGCCCAATCAGTATCGGGTACCGCGCTCTTCGAATAGCTTCACCAGTGCTGCATAGCTAGCGGCTACCGGTTCAGGTGAGGCGCTCAAAGGCTCAACTGCGACCGGTTCGGCGAAGGATCTCAAAAGAGATCTTACTGGAGCGAACCACAGAGCGCGTCGCCGATTGTAAACTAGTCTTGCCGTCGGCCCGTCAAAGAAGTTCACCGTGGCTTGAGCAACAGCATCTCGGGCGGGAACGTCCGCAAGTGGCACTGCTCTCTGCAAAGACTGCCATTCCCCCTGAGTTAAGTGCGTCGTCGAAACTTGCAGTTTTTGTGTTGATAATATACTGCGCATGAGCGCCGATTTCTCGACGTAGTATCGTGCTCGTTCAGATTCACTCAGTTGACCGTCGCTCCATTGCAACACGTCCTCGACGAATTTGTTCATGTCGCTCTGCCATGTTGCAGATCTTTGAGCCTCCGGAGTAGCTAAGATCTCATACGTATTCTCTAGCTCCAAATAGCGGTGAGAATGTCGTTCGCTGTCAGGGGTCGTAGCAGTTGGGCTGTTTTCAATTCCGGTTGAGCGAATGATGAGCGCGCCATTAGCCGAGGAGGCAAAGCGCTGATTGAAGAAATCGACCGGGCTTAATGGCTCGAGGTGAGCTTGACTGCCGTCAAGTCTAGCAACGGTTCCGCCTTGGATCGTACAAAAACCGGCTTTCATCTCCTTCAGCAGCCATTTCCGCGATTGTTGGGCTACATAGTCAGTATCAATAACTGAGAGAGCATCAATGTCCGACATCGCCGAGAGTACGTTCACGGCATCAAAGGAAAAGATGCGCGGGTCGTGATCAAGGTTTGGTAGCTGGGTAACGACTGTTTTCAAAACGTCGTTTAAGTCGCTATGAGCTTGCCGAAGGTTCAGCACGATACGAACGGTCGGTGCAATTTGTGCGATGGAGCGGAGTTGGCTTGCCTGGTGCTGCAAGAAGTGTTCAAGCATTTGCCGGTCAGGAAGGGTATTCGCGATGTCCAACATCGCGGCATAGTAAATCGAAAGATCGTAGTACAGCGGGTCCGTGCACGTGAATGTCGTGCCGAGCGGTAGGCTCATGTGCTCAAATAGTTCCCGGGCACGCGCCGGATCAGAGCGAGCGAACAAGCGAATTGTTCGTGATTCAAGCGATACTTCGTCCAGACCTTCCTTGAAAACGTCGTTCAATGCATTCGAGACAGGCCCGGGCTGCTCGGCGCGTTGAAGAGCGACCGGCTCCTGGGCGGATGCTGCGAGTGAGAACGCCTTTTCCAAGAGGATATTCCGAGAGGCATGGTCAGGAACAAAGCCATACTCAATAAGTAGCAATATGATGTCGGCCGCAAATTCGGGTGGTAATTGGTCAGCCTCGCGGATTAATGACTCCGCTTGAGGATGCTTGGGAACCTCTATCTCGTGGGGTTCTCCCGAAAGCATGACCGCCGCTGTAACGACCAGCAAAGCTGACTTGTAGTTCATGTCTTACACCCACCCGCCGCGAACGCGCGAACACTGCCCTAGTGGCAAAAAAACCACTCGGTTACATAAATTCAGATGCATCTCGCAACCCACTGAAAGAGGGCACAGAATTCAGTCGGGAAGATAGCACTCCCCGGCACATGGCTTCTGTCCACAATTCTGTGTTGTCGTACATTTTGGAATATTGGGAGGATTGGTACAGATCCAGTTGCTTGTCCTGCTGATACGACAGTAATCATCCCTGCCGAGTCTAGCGTACAGACGCACTTGTCTGCTGCCGTTCCCTGTGTCTGACCACCTTGACTGCCATACGGCAATTGCTGCCACAAAACTGGGCCACGTACTCCGGGACGTTCTGGGCGACACAACTAATCGTTGAAGTACCGGGAGACATTCCGGTGACGCCACCGCCCGAGGCGACGCTCATTACAGCGGTAACCGAGGAGTTCCAGCTGGCCGAGGAAATATAGCCGGGCCACTGATGCTGAAGTTTTGACTTGACTAATGTCCGCGTTTCGCCTAATACTGAAGTATAGACTTCACTATTGGAAAGGCAACGATGCAAGAACCGTCAGTTATTCACAACACATTTGTAATTGAGCGCAGCTATCCGGTGCGGCCGGAGCGCGTCTTCTCTGCGTTTGCGGACCCCGCTAAGAAGCGCCGCTGGTTTGGGGTGGAAGGCAAAGAAGCAGCAATGGAGCAGTTTGACATGGAATTTCGAGTCGGCGGCGCAGAGCGAGCGCGGTATCGGTTCAAGGAAGGGTCGCCATTTCCGGGGGTTGCGCTTGCGAGTGAGGGAAGTTATCAGGATATTGTCGCGAACCGGCGGATTGTGATCGCTAGCACGATGGCCCTCGGCGACAAACGAATCTCGGCCTCGCTGGTGACAATTGAGTTGTTGCCGACGGACCAAGGAACCGATCTCATCTGCACACATCAGGGAGCATTTTTTGAAGGCGCGGATGGTCCTCAAATGCGCGAGGCGGGATGGCGCGGATTGCTCGATCAACTGGGGACCGAGCTGACGCGGGACTAGCGAGCGCCGGGAAAGGGCGCGGGGATGCCCCGTTCAAGAGTAAGCGCCGAGACGGTACTTCATGCGCTGGGCGATCCTACCCGGCGGGCGATGGTGGAGAGGCTCAGCCGAGGACCGCTGACAGTCTCGCGATTAGCGGCGCCGCTTAACATTACTCTGACCGCTGTTGTTCAGCACCTTCAAATATTGGAAGCGAGCGGGCTCGTGCACACCGAGAAGCTCGGAAGGGTGCGCACGTGCCGGCTCGAAACGTCGGGGCTTACGGTGCTGGAGCAATGGATTCACGACCGGCGATCACTGTGGGAGCGGCGGTTGGATCGGTTGGGCGATTTGCTGGCCGAGGAACAGGAATAGGCGCGAAAAAGCAAATGGCTGCGTTCAGTAAGACTGACTAGTCTTGCAAGCGGCGGCCCTACCTCTGATCCTTTAGGAAATCCAGGATCACCGCAATGGTGGCCTTAGGGCTTTCCTCCATGAGCCAATGGCCGGCGCCGGGAATCACTGCTTCACTCACGTTGACCGCGACGTTACGCGTGACGGCAGCCTCTGTCGCGCCGAAGGATTTCTCGCCGCCAATGGCGAGTACGGGCATTGTCAACTTGGTTTTTTGAAAAACTTTGTTGTCTTCCGCATCCTGAGCGAAGGCGGTGAATTGCGCAAAGCCAGCACGCATCGCGCCAGGCTGAGCGTATTGCGAGGCGTAGAACGCGCGTGTGGCCTCGTCAGGCTTCGTGGGATCGCCAGTGAAGTCGTTCCAGATGCGATCCAGATAGATTCGCTCGCGGCCTTCGACCAGGCGCTCGGCATCGGGACCATGGAAAGAGAAATGCCACAGCGCGGGATTTCGCAGGATTTCATCCCAAGGCGCGATACCCGGGAGCGGAGCGTCCATCACGACGAGGCGATTGACTTTATCTGGATGACGTGCGGCATACGCATAAGCAACCATGATGCCGATGTCATGGGAGACTACCGATGTCCGATCTTGCCCAAGCGCCGTCACTACTGCTCTGATATCCAGGGCCTGCGTTTTCTTGTCGTAACCTCCAGAAGGCCGAGACGAGCGGCCTATGCCACGCAGGTCCGGGACAATCACGGTGTAGCTTTTGACAAGCTCGGCGGCGAGCGGAGCCCAGGAATCGCTGGTTTCGGCGTACCCATGGAGAAGCACGACTGCGGGTCCAGAACCGCTTGAGCGAACAAAGACTTCGGCGCCTTCGGGGCTGGCAACTGTTTGCGCTTTAAACGTCGCGGGCAGCGAAGGTCGCATATGCGAATGCTACTACGCGGCACCTCGCGAACACGGGACGTGAAGCGCCGTTCGGAAGTATGGCAGTTTGCTGCTAGTATTCCGTCAGTGAATCTTAAACAAGCCCTTGCGCAGTACCACAATCCGCTTTCGAGCCCGCACTGGCAAGAGGTCCCGCTCAGCCGATTACGCAATCTTGCGCTGGGCATTATGCTTACAACATCATCCGGCGGATTCGTAATGGACATCATCGCTATGGCGCTTGTGCGGCGCGGTGTTTTCCCGATCGGCATCTGGAGCGGCATTCCTGCGGGGCTACTCTTTGGAGTTGGAGTAACCGCACAAGTTCTTTCCAAAGTTCGTAAGCAGAACCGGAAACTGCTTTCGCTGGCAGGTTGGCCGATAGCGGCAGGCGTTTCCGTTTGCTATGTGATAGCAGTTACCCGGGGCGCATGGCCAGAGTTGTCGATTAAGGGCTCAAATCTAGCGATCGCGATTGACTGCATGTCGCTCGTTGTTTGCACGGTGACTGGCTACAACTGCTTACTGAGGTTCATCAATCACGAAGGGATGAGTTATGCGCGTGCAGCAACGGAACTGCAGCATGCTTATCGCATTCAGAGCACGCTCGTGCCGCCGGTCAGCGCGCGATCGCATTTGGCGGAAGTTTTCGGCAGGACCAGCCCGAGTGAACAAGTCGGCGGCGACTTAGTGGATGTTGTCCCTTTGAGCGACTCTTCGGTGTTTGCTTATGTCGCCGACATTTCGGGCCACGGCTTGAATGCCGGCATTCTGATGGGGATGTATAAGACCGCCGTTCGCGTGGGATTGGAGGCGCATCAGGATGCCGGTTCACTATTGAATCTGCTTAACGATGTGATGCGGGTGATGAAGGACCCATCAATGTATGCCACCTTCGGTTGCCTGCGCTTCACTGACAAGGGTATGGAGTATGCACTGGCGGGGCATCCCGCAATGCTTCATTACAACGCTGCGGATGACTAGGTCCACCGGCTTGCGATGGAGCAGCTTCCGGTGGGTCTTTTGCCTTCGATCCGGTTTGAGAGCGCGGCGATTGAGTGCAGATCCGGCGATCTTTTTGTGCTTGCGAGCGACGGTATTCTTGAGGTGATAAACGGCAACGGAGACGAGTTCGGGCTGGTTCGCTTAGGTGAAGTGATCCGGCGAACGGCCGCAAAGCCGCTTCCAGAAATCTATGAAGCCGTGACGGAAGCCGTTCGTCAACACGGGAGCCAAAATGACGATCAGACGCTCCTCCTGGCGCGAGTGCCGTAGATCATGAACAGGCCGGCAGTTTCGACATTTTTTCTGGCTACTCTGGCGACGCTACTTGCGGCCGCCACAGCTCTTTATGCGGCGCTGTGGCTATATAACAACCGGTCTCAACCGCAAGTGGAATTGGGCTTCGATAACCAGCATCTTGGGGATGCGCGCTGCGAGCTAGTCAGGAGCGTCCAACCAGGAAGCCCTGCAGCTCGGGCCGGATTACGCCCGGGAGATCGAATTATCGCGATCAACGGCCGGCCGATTGAGAACGCCTTCACGATCACGGATATCTGGGCGAAGCACCGTCCCGGCGATGTTGTCAAGCTAACGATCGAGCGGGCTCATTCCGCTTCGCCCTTAACGGTCAGGGGTGTGTTTCGCGCCACTCAGTCCAGCTCGAATGAAGCAGGAGTCGCGGTGAATCTCGGCCGAGACATCGCGAACACCTATTCTCTTGGGTTTTTGGTGGTCGGCATGACAGTTTTGTTTCTGCGCTTGAAAGACCCGAACGCCTGGCTGCTGGCTTTGATGTTTGCTGGATTCGTCGCGATACCGGGTCCGTGGAACTCATTCGCAGGCCTGAATCCACCCCTGCGATTGTTTGCGACGGTCTATCGGGGACTCTTCAACAACATGGTTACGCCGCTGTTCTATTTTTTCTTCGCGGTGTTCCCGACACGATCGCCGCTCGACCGGCGCCTTCCCTGGTTGAAGTGGGTCTTTCTTTCGATAGGAGCGTTGTTAGCGCTCCCCGCGATTTTTGGGACTTTGGGGCGGCTACTTGGGGTACCGCGCCTATTCGTGCTGTATTTTATATATGCGCTGATCCCGTTGGGCCTTGTGTCGCTCATAGGAAATGCCGTCAGCGCCAAGACGCCAGAAGCGCGGCGCAAGATTCGAGTGATTCTATGGGGGACACTCGCGGGCGTCGTGCCGGCCACGATAACGCTTGGGGTGGGTGATTTCTTTGGTCTTCGCGAGCCGCTTTTTCTCGATGCCGTGATCGTCATTTTGTTATGGCTCTTCCCGCTCTCATTTGCTTATGCCGTGGTCAAGCACCGGGTGCTCGAGATTCCGGTTCTGCTCAGGAGAAGCGCGCGTTATTTGCTGGTGCAACGCGGTTTCACGATTCTCCTATCTTTGTTCAGCATCGGCGTGACATTGATTTTTGCTCTCTCTTTCTCTCGTTATCTTGAAACGCTGACCGGGGCTGCAATACCTGGCGGGATCGCGTTGGGAACGGTCTTTGGCTCGGGTCTGCTTTGGACGGGCACGCGGGTGCACAGGCGTGTCGGCGCGCGGATCGATCAAGCTTTCTTCCGGAGTGCATACGACGCGCGCACGATTCTGGAGGACTTGGCGGAAAAGACTCGCACAGCGACTGACCGGGGCGGGTTGGCCACTCTGCTCAACCGTCATCTCAATGAAGCGCTTCAACCGAGTTCTCTCGCGGTCTATCTTGAATCGCATGAAAATCAACTCTCCGCGGCAGCGGGAAACGTGCCGGTTGAGCTCGAGATCATTTCTGCAGGAACAATGCTGGGCGAGCTGCGGCGGCTCGGCCGTATGGATCGACACGCGCGGATTGCGCCGGTGTGGGATGTTTCTACCGAGAGCTCGAACGGTATGCCGCGGGCCGTTCTACTAGCGCCACTCCGGCCCGATTGCCTGGTGCCGATATTGGGACGCGATAGCCGCCTGGCGGGTTTATTAGTGTTGGGCGCGCGCCTGTCCGAAGAGCCTTATTCGCGCGACGACCGGCAGTTACTAACTTCCGTAGCGAACCAAGCGGGCATCGCGCTGGAGAGTATCCGCCTGGGCGAGAAGATTGCGGAGCAAATTGAGGCCGAGCGGCGCATTGCGCAGGAAATGGAGTACGCGAAACAAGTCCAGCTCCGGTTATTTCCCCAAAAAACTCCGCCCATGGAAACGCTCGAATACACGGGCGGGTGCATTCAAGCTCGTCAGGTTGGCGGGGATTATTACGATTTTCTCGAGTTGCGCCCGGGCCGGCTGGCGCTGGTGCTGGCGGATGTCGCAGGCAAGGGAATATCGGGCGCTCTTCTCATGGCTAACCTGCAGGCTAACTTGCGGAGCCAGTACGCCGCAGCCTTGGAGGACCTGCCGGGTCTGCTGCAATCGGTGAATCGATTGTTCTTTGAAAACAGCAATGAGAGCAGTTACGCGACGTTGTTTTTCGCCGACTACGATGATTCGAGACGCCGGCTGCGATATGTGAATTGCGGGCACCTGCCGCCGCTTGTGCTGCGCACGGATGGATGCGTTGAGCGATTGACCTCTACTGCCACCGTGCTGGGATTGTTCGAGCGGTGGGAGTGTTCGGTTGCGGAGCTGATGCTTGCTGCGGGCGACGTACTCGTGCTTTACACGGACGGCGTGACGGAGGCGGAGAATGCCGCAGGCGAGCAGTTTGGCGAGTCGCGTCTGATTGAAACGATTCGTTCACAAGGGCGACGGTCTGTCTCTTGCTTGCTCAAGGAGGTCGTCAATACAGTGCAAAAGTTCGGTGATGGGGAGCAGGCGGATGACATCACGATGGTGGTTGCGCGATGTAGTTGATGGGATAGAGACGTTACGGGCAAGGCAAATGCCTCCGCGCTACACAGTTTTCTCACGCGCGGCGATCTCTTTCGCGCGGAACTTTGCGATGCGTTCGATCAGCTTAATAGGCACGGGCTTCGAGAGAGGAAAGCGGATTGTGCTCTTGACGACCCGGTATGGTGCAAGCTCGTTTTTGAATGATGCGACGAGGCGCTCGCCGGCGGGGTAGAGCGAATAGTGCTGCTTCCATCCAGCGACATAGAGCACCGCGCCGCCAGGCAATTTGTACGTTGGCATCTTGTATGAAATCACTTCTTCGGCTTCGGGCACGGCTTTTCGAATCGCGCTTCGCACCCGGCTGAGTGCTTCCTGTGCGGGTGGTGGCTGTGAGGCGATGTATTCGTCGACGGTCTTGAAGTCGGTCTTGGCCATTGTCAGTCCATTGTTACAGCCGCAAGATCACGTTTCCAGCGCGGGCGCGTGAGGCGGTCCGATTTGAGCTGCGTCATCCGAAATTTGGCGTTAGAACTCGCCCCGGAAAACTGGATGACTCAGGTAAGCTAACGTTGGTCAGAAGGCTCATGCGGGAGGGCTTGGTTGTCGTTCTGTCGGCCTGACTTTCGCTGATTGACCAAGGAGGGGGAGATGACCGCAATTTCGAGAAGAGAATTTTCAAAGATGGCAACGAATATCGCGGCAATTGGTGTACTTTCCGGTGGGCGGGAAGCGGGCGCGAATCCGCTGGGCTTGCCGATCGGATGCCAGACTTATCCCGTAAGAAAGAGCATTGCGCGGGACTTCCCCGGCGCGCTCAAGCAGCTCGCTGATGCTGGTTTTCAAGCCGTTGAGCTGTGCTCGCCTGTGGGATACGCGGAGTTTAGCGGCCTGGCGAAATACAAACCACCCGAGCTACGAAAGCTTTTGAGTGACATGAATCTGCAATGCGTGAGTTCTCATTTCGGCATTGACGAACTCCGTAAGGATCTACCGGGCAGAATTGAATGGGCAAAGGAACTAGGGCTAACGCAAATGCTGGTGCCGAGCCTTGACGGACCGCGAAATCCGACTATGGACGACGTGAAGCGTGCGGCTGACGAATATAACAAAATGGCCGAGCAGTCGGCAAATGCGGGCATTCAGCAGGGTCTTCATAACGAGGATTTCGAGCTCTCGATGGTAAACGGCAGACGGACGTACGACGTACTGTTTGAGCTTCTAGATCCGAAGCTGGTTAAGTTTCAGTTCCAAGTCTCGACGATTAGTCGCGGCTACGATGCTGCTGAATACTTCACGAAATATCCGGGCCGCTTCATTTCTATGCACGCGCAAGGATGGTCGGACAAGACTAAAAAAATCGTCCCAATAGGGCAGGGCACACTCGATTGGAATAGAATCTTTGGGGCAGCGAAAACGGGCGGGATCAAGAATTACTTCGTCGAGATGGATCTGGACAAGATGAGAGCCAGCGTTCCCTACTTGCGTAGTCTGCAGGTGTGATCTGGTCTCGCCGGCATGGGCGGAATCCGCCAGGATTCAGACCGTGTATTTGGAGCGGAGGACTGGATCCACTAAAGCGTTCGCCTTGTCCGAGCTTGTGATTCGCATCGCATCCGTGTCCCACGCGAGAAATTCACCCGGTAACCTCTGCGCAATGCAGCCGAGGAGAAACGCTTCCGTAACAGGGCTTTGACTTTCGAAGTTTGCGACCGCTGCGGGGCCGCCTCTGCAAGCTGCGATCCACTGTTCGATGGCGATATCGGTGTGATGATTTGTTCGCTCAGGAGGGGCTGGCGTTTGATATTTGGGGGACTCGGGATAGACCCGTGGATGATCGCCGTTGAACTCAGCCAGCAGGATTCCCTTATCGCCGACATACATGATGCCCTCTCCGTCTTCCCCACCTTCGAACAGCCGTTGATCCTCAGAACGCAAACCTGCGGGACGAGGCGGTCGAAGGCCTCCGTCGTACCAGGACATGCGTAGCGCCGGCCGGCTGCCGTTCGCTGGAAAATTCAAATGCACCAGCGACGCTTTGGGAAACGTCTCGGCGTACGCTTCACTGGTGCTCGATTCGACGGATACGGGCGGTGTGAGATTCAGAATTTTGAAAACGCCTGCAAAACTGTAGCAGCCCATATCGCCAAAGGAGCCTGCGCCGAAGTCGTCCCATCCGCGCCAGACAAACGGGAGATAGGCTGGGTTGAACGGACGCTCCGGGGCTGGCCCGAGCCAAAGATCCCAGTCAAGACCCGTAGGCACCGGCTCGACCTCTTTGGGACGCTCAATACCTTGCGGCCAGAACGGGCGACTAGACCAGTTATGGACTTCGCGCACCGGTCCGATCGCGCCGTCGCTGATCCAAGAAGCAATCAAATGCGTGATCTCCGTGGAAGGATTATTTACGGTGATTGATGTGGCGACTTTTGTTTCCCGGGCAACCCGTGCCACGCGCCGCGCTTCGGCAACGGTGTGTGTCATAGGCTTTTGACACAACACGTGTTTGTGTTGGCGCATTGCCGCTATAGAGATTGTTGCGTGCCAATGATCAGGCGTCGCGATGTAAACCGCATCCAAATCCTTTTCCTTAGCGAGCAGCTCTCGATAGTCGCTATACGCGTTGCATCCCTTGTAATCGCCTGAGGCCGAGCCTCTGCGCGACCCATAATATGCCTCAACCAGGCGGCGGGCCGGTTCACGCCCTCCCATGCCCAAACTGGTTCGGAATTCGTGTGTGAGTTGTACCTCGCCCGGCGAGGCCAGGTCCTCGCCCCACTGCTCATATCCAGGGCCAAGCAACTCACGGGCGGCTTTGAGCAGATCGTTGTCGCCATACTCGACGTAGTTCTTGCCGCTAGCATTGCAGTCGCAGACTGCCACCATCTGAACATCGGGGAGGGCCAATAACTCCATTGAGATGACAAGGCCTTGCCTCCCCAGTCCGATCGACGCAATGGTCACCTTGTCGCTCGGGGGCACGTACCCTGCGCCACCCAGGACATGACGCGGAACGATCAGGAAAGAAGCAGCCGATGTCGCGGTGCCTCGAATCAGATCGCGGCGGGAGATCATTTTTGTTTTATTCAAAGCTGTTTCGTCAATCATAATCACCTTTTGAAAACAGCAGCCGTGCGTTCGTCCTATTTCACTTCACCAATATAGACACCGAAGGGCGGTAATTGAATTTTGTCGAGAGATGCGGGGTCGCGCGCGCCGGGTGATTTTAGCAACGTAGACGGGTGTTTGCCGGTCACTCCGTCTTGCGCGAGATTGAACGAGACAGTCTGCGGGTTTGCAGTGAAGTTGCAAGCAATGAGCACGGGCGGGTGGCCCTCTGTTTGGCGGAGCCAGGAGAGGACGTGATTGTCGTTTGTGTTCAACATCATCTCTTTGCCGGAGTGCAGCGCCGGAACTTCGCGGCGCAACGCGATTAGCCGCTTGTACCAGCTCAATAGTGAGTCGGACTTGGGTTTTTCGACGGCCACATTGATCGTCTTGTAATCGGGCGGGACGGGCAGCCAGGGATGATCACTCGTTGTGAAGCCGGCGTTCTTTGAGGTATCCCATTGCATGGGCGTGCGCTCGCCATCGCGACCCTTTTCTTTAGGCCAGCCGGTTTTTCCGATCGGGTCCTTGACATCTTCGACGCGAGTGGGAATTGTCGTTGTCATACCGATCTCGTCGCCGTAGTACATGAGTGCCGTAGCGCGCGACCCGAATAGGATTGCCGCCAGCATACGTTCGATTTCGGTGTTGTGCTTGCCGTCGCCGTAGCGATAATCGAGGCGCGGGTTGTCGTGGTTGTCGAAGACAAAGAGCGGTTGGTTATCGCCGATTTTCGTTTCCGCGTCGGTGATTTTTTTTCGGAACTCCGCGACATCGAGTTTATTGATGAAGCCGACCTGCATGTCCATAGGCAGTTGCAGCTCGTCGTGCCGGTCATCTCCGTACCACTTGTAAAGTTCCTGCACATTGGGGAGGTACGTTTCGCCAATCAAGACGCGGTTGCCCGGATAGGAATCGATGAGCTTGCGGAGATCGCGCATCACATTGTGCACTTCGGGGAGGTTTTCTTGAAGTGAGGTGGATTCGTTTGGATCTCCGAACTTGTTGGTTCCGGGCTGCACCTCTTCATCTTTGAGGGACGGATCTTCGAAAAGCGTGGGAACGGCATCGAGGCGAAATCCGGCGACTCCTTTATCGAGCCAAAAACGTACTGCGCCGAACATCGCCTTCTGAACTTCGGGATTGCGCCAATTGAGGTCAGGCTGCTGAATGTAGAAGTAGTGGTAATAATACTGCTTCGTCTTGGGATCGTATTGCCATGCGGAGTGACCGAAGGTGGAGAGCCAGTTATTCGGCGGCTGTCCGGGGCTTTTGCCGTCACGCCAGATATACCAATCGCGTTTCGGATTGGTGCGCGAGCTCGCAGATTCGATAAACCAGCGATGCTTGTCTGAGGTATGGTTCATTACCATGTCCATGCAGATACGAATGTTGCGCTTCTTAGCTTCGTCGAGAAGACGATCGAAATCCGCCATAGTGCCGTACTGAGGATCAATGGCCTCGTAATCGGAGATGTCGTAACCGAAATCGACTTGCGGGGATGGATAGATGGGTGAGAGCCAAATCATATCGACGCCGAGATCTTTGAGGTGGTCGAGACGGCTGGTAATTCCGTTGAGGTCGCCGATGCCATCGCCATTCGAGTCTTGAAAGCTGCGGGGGTAGATTTCATAGATCACCGCGTGCTTCCACCAAACGTCTGACTGGTCCTGCGCAGATGGACTCTGCGATAACGCGGCGCTTCCGTGACGCGGCCCGCCCATAGCCGCAACGGTCAGTGTGAATGCGAGGAAGGCGGAACTGCGGAATCGTAGTGTGCGCATGAAGGCTCCTGCGGTGCCTAGTTTATCGCCTCCCTCTTAGGTAGGAATTGAAATCGGGCGACTTTCTGTTCATGCGATTTCTAGAACCGAGTTGAGGAAGTTCACGACATACTTCCAGATGAGATAGTAGATGGCGATTCCGATAGGGAGAATGATGGCGATGTAAAGATAAGGAACCTCGACCGTATTGAAATACAGAAGTCCGCGGGGAGCGGCGTTCGCAAAACCGAGTAATTCAGCGAGGAGGAAGCCGCCCGGCGCGAGAAGAAACGGAAGCAGCGCGCCGTGAAGTCCGATGTTCCAGCGATGCTGCTCGCGAATCGCGACATACAGCATGTTCCACGCGCCAAATATGTTGGGAGCGAGCGCCATAGGGAAGACGATGAGCCGCTCAATGGGAACTGGAACCTGGTAGGCGAATCGGGCTATACAAAACACAGTCAGGGCAATCAGAAGAAACGCGGCGGGCAGAGTGATTCCTGCCATGTAGGCGCGTAGATAACGGTGAGTTTGCATGTGACCTCCTAGAGATGGAAAACAAACAACAGAATGAATTTGGGGAAGAGGGCGAGCACGCTCGCCGAACTGGCGATGAGAGCCCAGTCATACCAAGGGAGACGGCGCAAGGGCACTGCGGAGCGCGGCGCTTTAAGCTTGCGGACCATATCAGGCCATAGGTCGCGGGGGAGAGCGGGATCGACAGGCGGAATGGCGTTCTTCAGCAATGACCGCAGTTCTCGATTATTTTGTTCAGTCATGGGGTCACCCCGAGACGCGCGAGTTGTTTGCGTAAGATGCGTGTAGCGCGAAACACGCGGGTGCGTATTGTGCCGGCGGCTGTGCCGAGCGCGGCGGCGATTTCGGAATACGATTTTTCCTCGATGAGGGCGAGAGTTGCTGCGGCTCGGAGCTTGGGCGGCAAGCGGAGGAATGCTCGTTTGATTTGATCGCGCGTTTCGTTCTCCAGCACCGGATCGTGACGATCAGTTTGAGCAGCGTTTTCAAAAAGTTCTTGATCGGAGCGCCGGTTTCGGAGGTGATCGATAGCAAGATTGGTTGCGATCCGCCGGGCCCAAGCGCCGAAGGGTTTCTCAGGATTGAAGCGTGATCGCGCCTGATAAATACGCCAGAACGTTTCCACTGTTAATTCCTCCGCGATTCCGGTGTCGCGTACGATTCGGATGATCCAGGCATAGATGTCGTTTTGGAATTGCCGAAAAAGCGTCTCGAAGGCATCGATATCGCCTTGTACGAAGCGCTCCGGCAGCTCCATTTTTTCCTTCTACTCCCTGTTACGGGTATGGGCGGCGGTTCATTACATTTCAGTGTTGCCGCGGTTTGAACCAGTACCGTACTGTCAGCAGTACCCGAAGGTTTATTTCAAGCGGAACATTTTTAATGGGAGGCGAAATGCGGAACTTGATCACCGTTGGGGCGCTGTTAGGTACGGGCCTTTTGTCGATTGCAATTTTGTGCCGTACTGTATCGGCGCAAGGCGGAAGAGGAGCGAACGCGACCGATGACGAGAATCCTTGCGTGGGATATCCGTATCCGCCAGGGGTGGTCCCTTGTGATCTGGTTCCGAAGATACAGAAAGTCAGGGAAGAGATTGACCGGACGGAGGAGGAAACCCTTCGCTATGCGGAGCATTTGCCGGTCAACAATGGGACGCGATTGAAGCGGATTCGGGTCTTGGGTAAGTTGTTGCTGTATGACGAGAACCTCTCGGTACGGAAAAATACGGCGTGCGTGTTCTGTCACACCACAGAAACGGGATTCACCGGGCCGATCTCGGAGATCAATGAAAAGACCGTGGCGTATCCCGGGTCTGTACGATACCGGTTTGCGAACCGGAGGCCGATGAGTTATGCGTACGGGCCATATTCGCCTGTTTTTCATTTCGACGAGAGCCAGCAGGCGTTTTTCGGCGGAAATTTTTGGAGTAGCATGGCGACTGGCTGGAAATTACAGAATCCGAATTCAGAACAGGTGCAGTTTCCGTTCGTCGATTTCGATGAACAGGGCTTTCCCGATTCGGCTTGCGTGGTGCGGCGAGTTTCACAGGCAGCGTACGAGCCGATGTTCGAGGCGATCTGGTCAACCAAGTTGAAACTGATCCACTGGCCGTCGGACGTGGATCAAGTTTGCGGAACGCCGAGCATGCCTCCGATGATCCCGACGGACCCAGGTCCATTGAAGCTGGCCGAAGAGGATCGGATGCTTTCGAACATCGCGTACGATCAGATCGCGCAGTCGATCGCAGCGAACGAAGCGGGACCCGACGTGAGCCCGTTCACGTCTAAATTCGACTACGCAATCGCGCATTCAAATCAGCCGGTGCTGACAGCCGAGGAGCAGTTGGGTTGGGAACTGTTCCGAGGCAAGGGCAAGTGCAACCTGTGTCACGTGGACAGCACATCGGCGATTCAGATGGACACGCCCGAGACGTCGTTTAACGAAGTGCCGGATGCAGAGCCACTGTTCAGCGATTTCGAGGCGTTCAATCTCGGATTGCCGAGAAACACGCATATTCCGTATTACTACGAGTCGAAGCCCGACAAATTCGACGTGACGCCTAACCCGATGGGCCTCGCATACATTGATCGAGGTTTGGGTGATTTTCTGCGCTCGGTGGTCAATCCCAATTCGAGGTGGACGAAATACGCCGAGCAATCGGATGGCAAGTTCCAGACTGCGACGACAAGAGATGTCGATAAGCGTCCGTATCCGACGTTCATCAAGGCATACTTTCACAATGGAATTTTGAAGAGCTTGAAAGAGGTGGTTCACTTTTATAACACCAGAGACGTCTTGCCGAAATGCAAAAAAGGAATCGACGATCCGGGATTCGCGAAGACGTGCTGGGTAGCGCCGGAAGTGCGAGAAAACGTCGATCAGAGGATCGGTAATCTTGCGTTGTCCGATGCGGAAGAAGATGCAATTGTCGCGTTCATGAAGACGCTCACGGATGGATATACCAAATAAGCTGCGGAGCTTACTACGGATTAGCGGCGCTGCGCGTCGATGAAATTGTGGAGGCGGTCGAGACCGCGCTCGAGCTCCGACATCGAAGTTGCGTAGGAGATGCGGATGTGGTCGTTTGTGCCGAAAGCCTCGCCGGGAACAACTGCGACGCGCGCCTCTTTCAGGAGCTCAGCCGCAAATTCGAGAGAGTTTCTGATCTCGCCATTTTTGTAAGCAATGCTGATGTTCGGATAAGCGTAGAATGCGCCCTTCGGCATGGTGATTGTCACGCCGGGGATCTGACAAAGACGATTCACGACGAAATCACGGCGGCGACGGTATTCGGCCAGCATTTCGGGGACAGAATGTTGCGGACCACGCATGGCTTCAATAGCTGCTTTTTGGGCGATAGAAGTGGGGTTTGATGTCGAGTGGCTTTGCAGCTTGGTCATGGCGTTGATGATGGGAGCGGGAGCAAGCGCAAAACCGATCCGCCATCCGGTCATCGCGTACGTTTTCGAGAGCGACCCTGCAACCGCGACGGTTTCTTTTGCTCTGGGAGCGGCCGTGATAGAGAACGGCTTTCCGTCGTAGAGGAAATGGCAGTAGCACTCGTCGGTTAGCAGAAAAATGCCTCGTTTCGATGTGAGATCGAAAATGCGGCGGAATTCTTCGGGAGACAGCACGGCGCCGCTGGGATTTGAAGGCGAGTTCATGATCAGCAGTTTGGTGCGAGGCGTGATGTGGCGCTCGATCATCTCGGCGGTTACTTCAAAACCCGCCGCTTCATCGGTTTCGACAAAAACGCAGACTCCGCCTGCGTAATTCACGACATCTTTATAAGTGACCCAGTACGGGACCGGGATGATGACCTCGTCGCCGGGATTGACTAGCGCCTGAGTCAGATTGAAGATAGCGTGCTTGCCGCCCACCGTGACCATGCATTCAGGAGCGGAGTAGTTGGTGCCGAAATCGAGGTGGTGACGCTCGCAAATGGCCTCGCGAAGCTCCTGAACTCCTGCAGTGTTCGTGTACTTCGTGAAATTTGAAGCGAGCGCGTCAATAGCGGCTTGTTTGATATTGGCGGGCGTTGGGAAATCAGGCTCGCCGGCACCGAAATCAACGATGTCGAGCCCTTCACGCCGGAGGCGGTCGGCATCGGCGGCGACCTTCATGGTGGAAGAAACGCTGATGGTGGAGATGCGCTCGGCGATCTCTGCAGTCGCAGTAGCTTGCATTTTAGGTGTCAGAATTCAATCCTTTTCATATTCTCGGTGAAGCTGAGTCGCGCAGCAAGGATGCCAGGCTGAAAACAAATCGGGGTGGAGAAGGCCCCGTAGCGATTACAGCGGATTTTGGGGTTTCTCGCCAGGTCGGTAAAGGGAGGGAACTTTCTTCTTCTGCTCGTCTTCCGATTGCGCGGCCTTTTTCCGCTCGGCGACTTCTTTGGAAGGCATCATGGCCTCGCGCTCTTTTTTCTCTTTCGCATCGGCAGCGCTTAGCTCAGCACCACGTTTTTTCGTATCTTCGAGGGCCAGCTCGCGGCTGTCCGTAGTGGCATCGATTGCCGCTTGAAGGACGAATTTGTAACGATCGAAATCTCTCGGCTCGCTTTGCTGAATTTTATTGAGCTTATCGAGAAACTCTTTTTCCGCCTCGGTTACGCCCAACAGCCCTTTACCCAGATCGACATTGTGACGCAAGGCATCATCCGAAACCGAGTCAATGGCTTCGATAATTTTGCTATAGTCTTCGAGCGTATTGTGGATAAAAATGCTCCGGCCGGGCTTGTCTTTGGCCAGGTATTGGTCCAACAAATCCATACGCAGCCTCGCGAATCGGACATAGAGGAGCAATCGCTCATTCGGCTCCTGCGCTTCGCGAACCTGGTCCACTTCGCTCGGCGTCAAAAAATCCCTATCCTGAGCGAACGCGGGCGAAACGGCGCAAATGGCCACGCAGAGCGCAATTCCCAACCTCATTTGCGCATGACTCCGTCCATGAGCTTGTCTTGAATTTCGTCCAATTTCCGCTGCGTGTACTCGGCCCATCCACGCTCCTGAACGCTCAATTCGTCAAGCAAGCCTTTCATGCGCCTTTGCAGGAATGCGACCCTCAGCTCAGCCTTTTTATAGAATCTCGCTTTGCGCGCCACTTCCAGAGATCCGACACATTCCTTCAGGGCATTGGTCATCTTTTCGAGCTCCGCGTCGCCCTTCTTGACTTCGCCTTTGGTGTAGAACTGGCGCGCATTATCAAAGGCCGCATCCGCAAATCCCAATGCCTTATCCGAGCGCCTGGCGGGATCGTGCTCGGCCTCAAGCTCGACCATGAACGATTGTTGAGCGTATACGAAAGATGCGAATCCAAAGAAGAGCACGCTGGACCAGATCAGCTTTGGCAGTTTCACGGAAACAGTCATCGATTGGCCTCTCTTTCGAGAATCCTGCTGCGCTGGCGGGCGATGAACTCCTGGTCGGGATGCTGCCCTTGACTTAAGGCGAGAAATCGCTGATAGCTAGCCAGCGCGGGCTTCACCTGATGTAACTTGTCCAGCACGATCGCTCGTAAATAGAAGTTACCAGCTTTTTCGGCGTTCAGGTTATGGACCTGGTCCAAGGCGGCCAGGGCCTGCGGGTACAGATCTGCTAGTACGTAGGAAGTTGCCGCCTCATTCCAAGCCTCGATGGAATCGGGCTTGAGCTTCGCCGCGGCTACAAATTCGCTAGCAGCAGCTGCATAATCGTGTTTATCCCGGTGAATGCGCCCGACCGCCATTCGCACGTCAAAATCGTTAGGATTGCTTTTGAGCGCGTCTTCCAGAATCGGCGCGGCCAAATCATTCTGATTGTTCTTGAGGTAAGCGGTCGCGAGGGCCAATTTATTTGCTGGAGTGGGAGATAGCTCCGCAGCCGCCTGAAACTCCGGGACTGCGTCGGCGGGCCGGTTCGCAGTGAGGTAAAGGCGTCCGAGCTCCTCACGCGCGCCCGCATCGTTCGGAAACTGTTCGAGGAGAGAAATCGCGTCTTCTGGCCGATTTGCGGCGGAAAACGCAATGGCTATTTCTAATAAATACGACTTCAGATTCGGATCGAGGTTCGCCGCGGCTAGGTACTGCGTCCGAGCATCGTCCAATTTGCCCTGGCGCGCGAGACTTTGGCCCAGCCCCAGCTCCGCCGGGGCCAGCTTGGGATCGAGCGTCAGCGCATCCCGGTAGGCGGTCGCCGCTTGTTCGAAATCTCCCGTCGCGAAGAGAGCATCACCTAGATAGCGCTTGGGCCGCGTTTCATTCGGCTTTTGCTTCGTTGCTTCTTCAAGCAGTGGAAGCGCATCAGCCGGCCGCTTCTCGCGCAAATAGAGAATGCCGAGGTTGAGATCCGCTTCATACAAGCCCGGCTTTAGCGCAAGGGTTTGTTTGTAGTGATCGATCGCGCGATCGTTCTCGTTCAGCCCAGTCTCAGCAAGCGCCAGATTGAAAAGCGCGGAGTAATCTTTTGGGTCGCGGGCCGCGAGCTGCGAAAAAACCTGTTCAGCGGTTTTATAGTCGCGATGATCGAGGGCCTGCAAGCCTTGGGCTTGCGGATTTGTTTGTCCACTGGCGAGCGAGAACGCGGCAAAGAACAGCAGCGCGAACACGGAAAGGAGCTCTTTTCAACTATTGTATCGAGTCGACTGCGGCTTCTCCTCTGCGCTTCTTAGCGGCTGCGGTGGCGTCGCGGTGCAGGTGAGTCAAATTTACTCCGGTTATTGCCAGCAGCACGAATCCAACCACGACTAACGGAAGAGTGACGACGGCCCATAACACAATCGAGAAGCGCCTCGCGTGCGCGGTAGGCAAGCCGAATAGCGTAAGCGTTCGGGCCGTCACCCAATTAAACAAGCCGAGATTGCCGGGCGCCTGTGGAACGATGCTGCTTAAGCGCAGCAGCACCATCATTACGAATGATGCGGTCCATGAGGCAACTGCAAGTTTATTGGCTCTTACCAGTGTATAAATCGGCAAGATCTGGCACAACATGAACGCGCCGCTCACAAAAAAAGAGAAATAGAGATAGCGCGAGTGGCCGATCATGTGCAGATCCTCTATTAGCGTGTTGAACCAGCGCGGCCAAGCTAGCCCAAAAAATAGCTCCCACGATTGCTTCTTCGCATACATCGCGTAGCCGAGAATGGCCGCTAAGATCACAATCATGACTCCGAGTAGATAGCCGCCTTTCAGCAGAACGGAGGGGAATCGATGAAGGTGCAGGCAAAAGAGGAAACAGGCCATCAGCCAGGCACCGTCAAAAATGCGCTCGATCAGCGCGGACGCAAACGCAACAGAAAGCGGGATATCGGTGGCGCTTCGCGAGAGCATGAAACAGCGGATCAGCTCTCCCGCGCGAAGAGGAAGCACCTCATTCGCAAAAAGCCCTACGTATATTGCGCGCGTGGCCTGCCAGAAAGAAACGCGGCCGATGGGTTTCAGAAGTAGCGCCCAGCGCCAGCCTTGAAGCAGAAAAACGAAGACATTGGAGAGAGCCGCAACCAGAACCCAGGTCCAATTCATGTGGCGGATCTCGCCCCAGATATGGGAAAGCCCGGCGCCGTTGAGAACCCACATCAGGCAGGCGACCGAGAGCAAATTCGTCAGAATGAAGAGGGCCCACGCCTTGATTCGGCGCGGGCGCTCGACGAGCCGCGGGGGCACGATCTGCGTGCTCAAGCCTTCATAATATCGCCGAATGTAGGATGTGAAGATGCGCACCAGCTTGCTTCTTGGAGTTGTGCTTGTGTCACTTTTTTCGTTCCGCACCAGCGCACAAACGAAGAGGGTGAATGAAACGCGGGGTCGTAATTACGGCCGTTCGATGGTCGTGAGCGGGTTAGGAATTGTCGCCACGAGTCAGACGCTGGCTTCTGCGGCAGGCGCGGACATCTTGCGCGACGGCGGGTCCGCAGTAGACGCAGCAATTGCGGCGAACGCTGTGCTGGGCGTAACGGAGCCCATGATGAACGGAATCGGCGGCGATCTCTTCGCGATTGTGTACGAAGCCGGGAGCAAGAAACTCTACGGGTTGAATTCGAGCGGCTGGGCGCCTCAAGGGCTCACCATCGAGTTTCTGAAATCGAGAGGCATCACAAAATCGCTTCCTGGCGGAAGTATTCAATCGACAACCGTGCCAGGAGCGGTGGCCGGCTGGGATGCATTGCATCAACGCTTCGGTAAATTGCCGCTTGCGCGCGTGCTGGCGCCTGCTATTTATTACGCGAAGGAAGGTGTTCCCATCGCGGAGATGGTCTCGCGGGTCTGGGCGGCTGCCGGCCGCCAGCTTGAAAATCAACCAGGATTCCGGCAGGTCTTTCTTCCTGGAGGTCACGCTCCCAGAACAGGAGAAATTTTTCGCGATGCCGATTTAGCGCAATCGCTCGAGCTCATTGCCCTGCACGGCCGGGATGGCTTTTATCGCGGCCCGCTCGCGCAAAAACTTCTGCGGTTCTCACGCGAGCAGGGTGGAACTATGTCCGAACAGGATCTCGCCGATTTCCAACCCGAATGGGTTACTCCGATCTCGACTGCCTATCGTGGCTGGACCGTCTCCGAGCTACCACCGAACGGGCAAGGTATCGCCGCGCTCTCGATGCTCAACATTATGGAGCAGTTTCCGCTGCCGGAATACGGACACAACAGCGTCAAAGCGCTGCACATCATGATCGAAGCGAAGAAGCTGGCGTACGCGGATTTGATGGAATACACCGGAGACCCGCGTTTCTCGCGCATTCCGGTTGATCAACTTTTGTCCAAAGATCTCGCGCGGAGACGAGCCGATTCGATTGATCCATCGCACGCCCATTGTACGGTTTTGCCTTCCGATTTTACGGCCAAACTCAACGCTATGGGGAGCGAGACGACATATCTCACGGCGATCGATCAAAACGGCAACATCGTCTCACTCATTCAGAGCAATTTCGCTTCGTTTGGCACGGGTCTTGTCGCGCCGGGAACGGGATTCGCTCTCCAGAATCGAGGCGAACTGTTTACGCTCGAGCCCGGCAAGCCCAATTCGCTCGCGCCGCATAAGCGGCCGCTCCACACCATCATTCCCGGGTTTATGCAGAAAGGCGAGGAGGTAATCGGCTTCGGCATCATGGGCGGTTTTAACCAGGCTCAGGCGCATGCTCAGTTCGTCTCGAACATCGCCGATTTCGGTATGAACATCCAGGCGGCGCTCAGCGCGCCACGGTTCACAAAGCCGACGTTTGCCGGTTGCGATCTCATCATTGAATCGCGCATTCCCGAAGCCGTGCGCGATCAGCTCGCGGGCATGGGCCACCAGTTGGATCTGGTTCCTGAGTACTCGCCGGAGATGGGGCGAGGAAATGCGGTTATGACGGATGTGCGTGGCGTGAAGTACGGCGCTTCCGATCCCCGCGGGGACGGCGAAGCGATCCCGCAAACTCCGCGCGCTTACGCGCAATAATTCGCTACAGTAAACCTGAATATGCACTGTCCAAATTGTGGGCTGGCCAATCCAGACAACGCGAGGTTCTGCTCGAATTGCGGCACGCAGTTTTCTCCCGTTACAGGCGCGCAGCAACCCCCATATCAGCCTCAATACCCACAGGCGCCTCCGCAATCGGTTCCCGGAGGGAGCCCCGTTATGAGGAACATCGCGCTTGGATGTTTAATCGTGCTGCTCATCTTTTTGCTTTTCGGGCTTTCCTGCACACGTGCCTGTTTTCGCGGCCGCCGCTATTACCGGCGGTACGGCGCGATTGTTCGGTCGATGGATTCGCAGTTCGCTGAGTCAATGCGTACCGTCACACGTGATAAGCTGCGGGCCATAGGAGGAATGGAATGGATCACACCTCCCGACGCGATTTCTTAAAGGCTGGGTTCGCCGCGGCCGCGCTCGCAGGGGCGGGAACGGTACCCATAAAAGCAGCTCGCGAAACGGCAACGGATTGGGTCACGCTCGGCAAATCGGGCGTGAAAGTAACACGCCTCGCACTGGGAACGGGGAGTATCAGCGGGGAGGTCCAGCGCGATCTTGGACAGGACGGATTCACGCGCCTGGTGCGCCATGCATACGATCGCGGTATTCGCTTCTTCGAGACCGCTGAATCGTACGGCGAGATGCATAAGATGCTTGGGGTCGCACTGAAGGGTATTCCGCGCGATAGTTACCGCCTGATGTCGAAAGTGACGACGCGTGAAGGCGTGAATCCGCAAGAGAAGATCGATCAGTTGCGCAAGCTCGCGAATACCGATTATTTCGACATTATGCTTCTTCACTGGCAGCACGTTGCATCATGGCCGACCGATACGGTGAGATGGCAGGACGGCATCCTCGAAGCTGAATCGAGGAAAGCCGTGGTAGCTCACGGCGCATCCGTGCATGGGCTTCCCGCATTGCGGCGCTTCCCAGGCAACAAGTGGCTCGAGGTAGCGATGATACGGATGAACCACAACGGCACGAAGATGGACGCCGAGGATTATGCGACAAGCGGGCCGGGAAACGTCGCCGAGGTGGTCCAGCATGTCAAGCAAGTCCGAAGCGACGGCATGGGCGTGATCAGCATGAAGCTGGTGGGAGAAGGCGCGTTCACGACTCGCGAGAACCGCCAAGCGGCGATGCGGTTCGCTTTTCGGAATGCGGGTGTCGATGCTGTGACAGTCGGCTACAAGAACACCGCAGAGATTGACGAAGCGATCGAGAATATCAATCTCGCCCTTGTGTAGCCGAAAGAAGCGCATGGCAACGTACGCGCCGCTGGGCTCGAAACGCTATCTGAGATAGCCATCTTCACTCCCGATTACCGGTTCCAGCCGTGTCTCGTCCAGCGTTGACAATAAGTCCAAGCTTATATAAACTGATACTTATTAAGACTCTGGATGCCGGACCTCAATGCCGCCTTCTCAGCTTTGGCCGATCCGACGCGACGGGCAATTCTTGCTCGACTCGCACGAGGCGAAGCTACAGTCATGGAACTGGCGGAGCCGTTCAAGATGACGCAACCGGCCATATCTCAACACTTGAAGTTGCTGGAAATGGCCGGGCTGATTGATCGCCGAGTCGAGGGTACGAAACGTCCTCGCCGCCTCGCGAAGGACGGCTTAGAAAGCATCGATCAGTGGCTTGCAATGCTGCGAACAGGTTTAGAGAAAAACTATGACCGGCTGGATAGGGTTCTGGCCGCAATGGAACGAAAGCAAGGAAAACAATGCAAAGGAAAAAAGCACAATGAGCAAGTTGACGCTAAAGACTGAGGGTGACACGCAGGTTATTGTGACAAGGCACTTCGATGCGCCGCCGAAAGCTGTGTACCGCGCGCACACGGAGCCTGAACTGATCCAACAATGGTTGCTCGGGCCCGAGGGCTGGACCATGCCCGTTTGCATCAACGATGCACGGCCTGGGGGCAAGATTCGCTACGAGTGGTCCGACGGCAAAGGCCACGGATTCCATCTTACGGGTGAATATTTGGAACTGGAGCCCTATAACAGGACCGTGCACGTCCAGCGAATGCACCTGCCCGACCCCACGCCCGACAATCACATCGAAACAAGGTTTGATCCGGACGGTACGGGCACGCTGATGACAATGCGAATGACCCTGCCTGACGCTCAAACTCGAGCCGCTATGCTCGCCAGCAATATGGAAAGCGGCATGGAAGCGAGCTATGCCCGGTTGGAAAAGATGATCTAAGTGCTACCTATTCGGCTGGGGTTGGATTAAATATGCCTGGAACTAAAATCAGATTCTGAGCTTTTGTGGCAGACCACGAACCTCGATGGTCTGCCCCACTGGCTAATGTCAAGCTGGACCCATTGTGAGCTTTTATGGCAGACCACGAACCCCGATGGCCCCCACTGGCTAATGTCAAGCTGAATCACATTCTGAGCTTTTATGGCAGACCACGAACCTCGATGGTCTGCCCCACGGGCTAATATCAAGCTGAATCAGATTCTGAGCTTTTGTGGCAGACCACGAACCCCGATGGTCTGAGCTTTTGTGGCAGACCACAAACGCCGATGGTCTGCCCCACGGCTTCTAGGACCAATGAGGTAGTTTAAAGAGTTGGACCCGCGACCTTTGCGGAGCGGCAGATGCCTTTACGAGCACAGGAGGACAAAAGAATGGCCGTAGCAGAAAAGGTAAAGCAGATTATCGTTGAACAACTTGGAGTGGATGAGAGCCAGGTTGATCCAAATGCGTCCTTCGTCGATGATCTGGGAGCTGACTCGCTCGATATCGTTGAGCTCGTAATGGCATTTGAAGAGGCTTTCGACATCGACATTCCGGACGAGGACGCGGAGAAGATCACGACTGTAAAGCAAGCGATCGATTACATCGAAGCCAAGAAGAAATAGCTCCAAGCGCCGTATGTTTCTTCTTTCGCTATGAAAGATGGAGCGAGCCGAAAGGATTCGTGCCAAGAAGAGTAGTTGTCACTGGAATTGGGTTGCTGAGCTCCGTTGGGTCCGGCACTGAGGAGTGCTGGTCGGCGATTCGAAATGGGAACAACGGGATTGAGCTCATAACGCAGTTCGACGCTTCAGAGTTCAGTTGCCGCATTGCCGGCGAAGTGAAAAACTTTGATCCCTTGTTATATGTCGACAAGAAAGATGTCAAAAAGATGGGCCGGTTCATTCAGTTCGCCATGGCTGCGACGGAATTCGCGGTGAACTCGGCCAGCTTGAAAGTTACTCCTGCGGAGTCAGAGCGAGTTGGCGTGTATATCGGCAGCGGTATCGGCGGATTCGAAGTAATTGAGCGAGAGCATAAAACACTTCTTGAGCGCGGACCGAGCCGCATCTCTCCTTTTTTTATTCCCTCATGCATCGTGAATTTAGCGAGCGGTTACGTATCGATTCGCTACGAAGCTAAGGGCCCGAATTCGGCGACTGCAACGGCATGCACCACTAGCGCCCATTCCATCGGTGATTCATTCCGGCTGATTCAGCACAATTATGCGGACGTAATGATTTGCGGCGGGAGTGAAGCTTGTGTGACGCCGATGGGCATCGGTGGGTTCGCTGCCATGCGCGCGCTCTCGACGCGAAACGATGAGCCTCGCAAAGCATCCAGGCCGTGGGACAAGAAACGCGACGGCTTCGTTGTTGGGGAAGGTTCGGGCATTCTCATTTTGGAAGAGTTGGGTCATGCGAAGCGCCGCGATGCTCCGATTCTGACCGAAATCGTCGGATATGGGATGAGCGCGGACGCTTTTCACATCACATCGCCGCCAGATGACGGCGAAGGCGGCTATCGCGTTATGCGCAACGCCTTATGCGACGCCCGCCTTGATCCGTCTCAGGTGCAGTATGTGAATGCGCATGGCACGTCTACGGGTCTCGGCGACCGGGCTGAGACGATCGCTGTGAAACGCGCATTTGGAGTTCACGCAGGTAAAGTCGCGGTCAGCTCGACCAAATCCATGACAGGGCATTTGCTGGGAGGCGCCGGCGGCTTGGAGGCCGGAATCACGGTTCTTGCGATTCGCGACCAGATCGCGCCTCCTACCATCAACTACGAGTTTCCCGATCCGGAGTGCGATCTCGATTACGTTCCGAACCACGCGCGCGCTATGCAGATTGAGTATGCGCTCTCGAACAGTTTTGGATTCGGGGGCACGAACGGCTGCCTGATATTCAAACGCTTCGAGGAATAGGAGACCGGAAGCCTCTGCGCGTCCTGCATTGTTTGTGCAGGTTACGATATAGATGCTCAGGCCTCCCAAGCCGGTGGCCCAAGTAATCAATGAAAATTATTGTTTCCGTCAAGCAGGTACCAGCCCGCGATTCTACGCTCCGAGTGAACCAAAGCGGTAAGTGGCTGGAAACATCGGACCTCAGGTACGAGATGAATGAGCCGGACGCGTATGCACTTGAAGAAGCCCTGCAATTGAAAGAAAAATCGAGCGGCGAGGTGATCGTGATATGCGCCGGTCCGCAACGCGCGCTGCAGACCGTTCGCGAGGCGCTTGCGAAAGGCGCGGATCGCGCGATTCACGTTGAGACTGACGAGATTGCTTTCGATGCATTAGCGACGGCGCGCTTATTAGCGAAAGCTATTACTCCCGAGTCGCCGGATCTCATTTTGACCGGCCTTCAATCCGATGATCTCGGCTACGGACAAACGGGCGTGATCTTGGCCGAACTACTTGGATTTGCGCACGCAACGATTGTCATGGAGGTGGAAGCGAAGGGCCAGACGATACGCGTGAAGCGTGAGCTAGAGGATGGATGGTTCCAGAACGTCTCTCTCCCGCTTCCGGCAGTTTTGACGATTCAATCCGGTATCAAGAAGCTCCGATACGCAACGTTGATGGGAATTAAAAAGGCCAAGACAAAAGAGGTAAAGACGATTCCGGCAACGCAGCTAGACGCCGATTCAACTGCCTCGATGCTGATTGAATGTGTGTACTTACCACAACGTCACAAGCAAACCCAGATCTTCTCGGGTGAAGCAAAGCAGGTTGCGAAACAGCTTGTCGAGAAGCTGAAATTCGAGGCTCGGGTCTTATGAGCGTCCTAGTAGTTCTCGAGCAACGAAGCGGCAACTGGAACCGTATGTCCTTCGAGGCCCTTACGGCGGGGCAGAGAATTGGTGAAGCGCTCGGTATTCCTGTTGAGGGCGTGGTTATTGGCGCGGATATCGCGGAGCTTGCGAAAGAGGCTGCAAGCTATGGATTCTCTAAGCTTTTTGCGGCAACTCATCCGCTGCTCGCGCAGTACACGCCTGAGGCCTATACAGCGGCCTTAGAACAACTGATCAAGGCGCAAAACGGGAAAGCTATCGTATTTCCCCACACCTATCAAGTGCGGGATTACGCACCGAAGCTGGCGGCGCGATTCGGTCAGAGTCTCATCTGTGACGTGGTCGATCTGAAGCCGGATGGCGCGCAGCTCATGTATGTCCGGCAATTGTTCCAAGGCAAGCTGAACGCCGATGTCCGGGCGAGCAGCGATCCCCAATTCGTTTCTATCCAGGCAGGAGCGTTTCGGGCCGCCGAGCCGGGAACTGCGACCGCACCAATCGAGGATTTCGATGTTCAACTTGATTCGTCTCAAATCCGGAGTAAGCCGGAAGAGCCATTCCGGGAGGCGCAGCGTTCAGTCGATTTGAACGCGGCAGACGTGATTGTATCCGTGGGGCGCGGCATCAAGGAAAAGGATAATTTGCCTGTTGTTGAGGCGCTTGCGCGCGCGCTGGGAGCTGAGCTGGCTGCATCGCGTCCCATCTGTGACAACGGCTGGCTACCTATGGAACGTCAAGTCGGAAGCTCGGGTCAAACCGTTTCGCCGAAAGCGTATTTCGCTGTGGGGATTTCCGGGGCGATTCAGCATCTGGTCGGCATGAAAGGCTCGAAAACGGTCGTGGCGATCAACAAAGACGAGAACGCGCCCATTTTCGAAACGGCTGATTACGGAGTAGTTGGAGATCTGTTCGAAGTTGTTCCTGCGCTCGTTGAAGAGATTGAAAAGGCAAAAAAATAGCTCCAAGATGAGGCCAGCGATTAGCCGCGTGCGGCCCCATATCGTACTTTTCGCGCTGCTTTCGCTCGCAGCCTGCAGGAGTGCGGTTTCAACAAACGTTGCCGCGGCTGTGAACGGCCGGCCAGTGACCTACTCGGATTTGGATCGCGCAATCGCGGCTCAATTCCCGAACAGCAATCTCAAGCCGAACGACGATCAAACCATCCAGTTGCGGCTCGACACGCTTCGCGCTTTGATTGACAACGAAATCATGCTGCAGCGCGCGGAAAAAGAAGGCTTGCTTGCCGCTGACGGCGACGTGGAAGCTAAATTCAATGAGCTAAAGGCGGGCTACACCGAAGAACAGTTTCAAAAGCTGCTGAGCCAGCGCAAAATGAGTGTGGCGGATTTTAAGGCTCAAATCCGCCGAGATCTCAGCGTCCAGAAGCTGTTCAACAAAGAGATCGGGTCTCACATTTCTATTTCCGACGCCGATGTCGCCGCGTTTTATAACTCCAATAAAGCGACTTTCAATCTGTCCGAAAACCAGGTTCGGCTTGCGCAGATCCTGGTTACACCCACGCCCGATGCGAACGTGCACAATCTGAAGAACGACAAAGCGCAAAGCGATCAGCAGGCGCGCAACAAAATTCAGATGATTGAATTGCGACTGCGGCAAGGAGAAGATTTCGGCGCTCTCGCCCAGAACTATTCGGAAGACGCCTCAGCGGCAAATGGCGGCGATCTCGGTTTTGTCCCCGAGTCTACGCTCGATAAAGCCAATCCCGAGCTGCGCAAACTCATTCTGGACATGACGCCGGGGCAGGTCTCGCAAATGATTCACACCGCCGAAGGTTACCGTTTGATCAAGCTGATCTCTAGAGAACCGGCCGGACAGCGCGAATTAAGCGATCCGCGTGTTCAAGAAAATATCCGGCGCGAGCTGTTTCAGCGCAAGGACCAGCTACTCAGGTCGGCGTTTTACGAGGTCGCGCGGAGTGAAGCCAAAGTGTCGAATTATTACGCCGAATCAGTCTTAGCAAGCAGAGATAAGAAGTAAGTAATCACCGCGATAAGTCGAGACAGGTTTATTTCTTGGGCTGTTTATGCACTTGTTCCATGTATTCGCGAACGTATTGCTGATAAATCAACGGGATCTCGTCACGGTTGATTTCTCCGCCAAGATCGGAGTGGCGGCCCACTTGTTGTGAATATTGGGTTTTGAGCTGCTGTTTGCCTGAGCTCGTCTCCACCACGACCTCGCCCGTCAGGCTGGCTGACCGCTTCCCGATAATTTCGGCAAGCTTTCCCATAGCCCGAAGTTGCTCTGCCTCTTTCAATTGCTTGTCTCCATCCTGACTGCCAATCCCGGACTGGGCATCGGAACCGTGATTGGCCGATGAGCCGTTGGATCCACGGCCTCGGGAAGACTCGCTGGGCGCCGCAGCTTGAGGACGCTCTGTTGTTTCCGACGTTTGGTTCGGGGTAGTGCCATCGTTGTGATTTCCGCGCGCCGCTTGATTGTGGTCATTACTACTTGCCTTGTCTGTAGAAGCGTTTTGAAACGGCTCCCGATCTCGCCGTGATGGATCTGAATTCCGCGCGTATCCCATCTTGCCGAGCAAGCCGGAAACAGCATCTTCCATTCGGTTCAAGAGACTGGCGGGGGGCCTCATTGCGTTTGTAGAGGGGTCGAGCGCATTGGAGGCCGCTTGTTGCTGAGTCATACTCTGCGCGCTTATGCTTTTCGCCGTATTCGCGTCGAGAGGAGAGCGCCCGGAAGTGCCGGAATTCTCGCTCTGCCCAGTTTCAGTATTGCTGTTCTGCGCAGCAACCGTTCTTTGATCTGCCGGTTGATCTTTGGGCTGGGCACTCACTCCCGCTGCTGTGTTTTGCCGCAGTGAGGCTTCATCAGCGGGATGTTGGTCTTCTTGCGCCACATCTAAGGCGTTGTGTCGTTGACCGGGAGCAGGCGAATTACCGGGCTGAGTCCTAGCTGAGAGTGACTCTTCCAGCCGCTCGATCGCAGCGCTCAGTTGAAACGGAATCAGGCTCTGCTCGAAATTGAGCCTATGCTGAACCACATACCGCGTGATGAACAGGCTGACAAAAACTGCGCTCAAACCTATCGCTAGCACCCATCCGCGCTCGCGTCTAAGCGGAAATGCAATCGTTGGGTTTATCGAGTCTGCCAGTTGCTCAGCTTGCTTGATCTGAAGGCGGTTCATGCCGCGCTCGAGGTCGCAGCGCTCGGTCAATAAAAACCATGCCGTCGAAAGCGAGTCGTCGAGGCGCAGCCGTTCGTCGAGGACTTGGGCAATTTGATACCGGCTCAACATTCGGTGGCGGATTCGTGTCACCGCGATCGCAATGCCAGCCACAACCGGCAGTTCCAGCCAGGGCCAATCGAGAATCTGCGTGCCCAAAAGCAAGATCACAATGCCGCCGCCGACAACGACAGCGACAGCGAAAGCGAGTTGCTCAATGGTGAGCACCCAAAGCCGCCGCCAACTAGCCGAAACAATGACAGCCTTAACTCGGCTCGGATCTGAGCCGTGAAGTCCCATCAAATAATCTCCGCTTACACGAGTATTAGCACTTCTGAATCCGGCCGCCATTACAAGGCCGGGGAGGGCGCCGCCTCAAAGGCTCAGCTTCAATGGTTCCGCTAACATAAGCATTTACCGATGCTGCGCTTTGAGACGGCGGGCGAGTCGCACGGAGAGTGCCTCGTGGCTACGTTGACCGGTCTTCCCGCTGGGATCCCCATATCGATTGAGTATCTCGATCGCCAGCTTTGGCGGAGGCAGCAGGGTTACGGCCGGGGTGGCCGAATGAAGATCGAGGCGGATCGCGTTCACATCATTTCAGGAATCAGGCATTCGCAAACCATCGGATCCCCCGTTGCCATTCTTATCGAGAACAAAGATTGGAAGAATTGGACGGCCAGCCTTCCCGTTGAGTCTAAAGACGCCGAGCCTGGAAAGGACAAGCCGATTCACCGCCCAAGACCCGGTCACGCCGATCTTGCAGGGGCGATTAAATACAACCTGGCCGAAGCGCGCTACATTCTCGAGCGGGCAAGCGCGCGAGAGAGCGCTGCGCGTGTTGCTGTCGGCGCGCTTGCGAGGGTTTTCCTGAAGCAATTCGGCATCGAAGTTCTGAGTCACGTGATCGCGGTTGGACCTGTCCGCCTGGAACGCGCTGTCACGTGGGAAGAAATTGTAGCCGTGACCGAACGCGAAGAAATTTTGCTCGGGTGCGCCGATCGAGACACAGAGCAGCGCATGAAGGAAGCCGTCGATCATGCATATCGGACAGGAGACACTGTAGGCGGCATTTTTGAAGTAGTCGCGCGCGGTGTTCCGCCAGGATTGGGCTCGCATATCGCCTGGGACACGCGGCTCGACGGGAGATTGGCACAGGCTATTGTCTCGATTCAAGCTGTCAAGGGCGTGGAAATCGGATATGCGGAACAAGGCGCACTCTCGTATGGGTCGACCGTGCAGGATACGATTCATTACGATAAACCCCGGCAGGAGTTCTACCGTGGCTCAAATCGCGCTGGAGGCTTGGAAGGCGGCATCAGCAATGGACAGGATATTTTTGTGCGCGGCTTACTGAAGCCGATATCTACTTTGCGCCGCCCTCTGGAGTCAGTCGATCTGCCAACTCGCGAACCAGCCCTTGCCGCATATGAGCGCAGCGATGTAGCTGTTGTTCCCGCTGCGGGCGTCATTGGCGAGGCCATGGTCGCCCTAGTGCTTGCGCAAGCCTTCCTGGATAAATTCGGGGGCGACTCCCTCCACGAGACGAGGCGAAACTTCGACGGGTACGTCACCCAAGTGAGGAATTTCTAGCCTAGGCGCGCTTGCCATTCCGGGAATGATTCGAAAAATTCTAAAGTATGGCGCACCCGTGCTTGAGCAAGTAGCCGAGCCAATCACCGATTTCGAAACTGCTGAGGTCAGCGAGATCGTCGTTGATATGTGGGAAAGCATGTATGCGGCAAAGGGCGTCGGCCTTGCTGCGCCTCAAATTGGAATTCCGAAGCGCATTTCTGTAATCGACGTCAGCGCCGGTGAAGACGAAACGAAAAAGCTCGTGATTGTCAATCCTGAGATCGTCGAGAAAAGCGGATCGCAAACCGGAGAGGAAGGCTGCCTAAGCGTGCCTGGGTTTCGGGAACCTGTGACCCGCGCCAATCATGTGGTTGTCCGGGCGAAAAATGAAAAAGGCGAGCCCATCGAGCTCAGCGGCGAGGAATTACTTGCCCGCGCCTTTCAGCACGAAATCGATCATCTGAACGGCATCTTGTTTATCAATCACCTCAGCCCGCTGAAGCGCGATATCATTCGCCGGAAAATCAAGAAATTGCAGAAAGCCGGCGAGTGGGAGTAGAGAGCGGGCGGCTCGCATGCGGGTTGTTTTTCTGGGTACCCCTGAATTTGCCGTTCCATCGCTCGAGACTCTCATTTCTTCTGGTCACGAGGTGGTCGCAGTTTTCACCCAGCCGGATCGCCCGAAAGGCCGCGGCAAGGAGTTGACTGAATCGCCTGTGAAAATCGCAGTGCGTTCCGCAGGATTGACAATTTATCAACCCGAACGGATCCGCCGTCCAGAAAATCTCGAGTTACTAAAGAGTCTCGCCCCTGAGCTGATGATAGTCGTCGGTTATGGGCAAATCATTCCGCAAAGCATCATTGATACCGCGGCCCGCGGCATTCTGAATGTGCATGCGTCGCTGTTACCGAAATACCGGGGAGCAGCGCCCATTCAATGGGCTATAGCGAATGGTGAGACCGAGACCGGCGTAACCATCATGCAGATCGATGCAGGCCTTGATACAGGAGACATGTTGCTGAAGGCCGCCGTTCCGATTGAGCCTGATGAAACTGCGCCGGAGCTGAGCGTACGCCTGGCTCGCCTTGGGGCGCAGCTCCTAATTAGGACCGTCGAACAAATGATCGCCGGAACTGTTCGGCGGGAACGTCAGGACGATACCGAGGCGACGTACGCGCCAATTCTAAAAAAGCAGGATGGCTTGGTCGATTGGTCCCTCAATGCGCGCCAAATCTATAACCGGCTGCGCGGATTCACACCCTGGCCAGGAGCGTACACGATGTTTCGCGGTCAACAACTGCTGATATTGAAAGCGCGGATCGCCGAAGATTTGTGGATTCCATCCGCCACTCTGAAGCCTGAAAAGCGAAGACTCTTTGCGGGTTGCGGCGGGAATAGTACGTTGGAGCTTCTCGAATTACAACTGAGTGGAAACAAGCGAATGCCGGCGCAGGCATTTTTGAACGGCTACAAACCAGCGGAACATGAGAGATTAGGAGACTAGCTTGAATCTCCCCCGCGGCTACAGATACGCTGCCACGTATGCGGGCATCCGCAGTGAGCAGCGTGATGATATTGCGCTTATAGTGCCAGACTCGCCCGCCGCGATCGCCGCTGTTTTCACGCGTAACCTGGTACAAGCTGCGCCCATTCGCATTTCGAGGAAACATCTTAAAGCTTCGAAGGGGAGAGTTGCTGCCGTATTAATCAATGCCGGCAACGCAAACTGCGCGACCCGAACGGGCGAGCGTGTGGCTCTCGCGTCCTGCAAAGCTGTCGCAAAGGAGCTCAGAACCAAACCCAAGTACGTGATTCCGGCATCGACCGGCGTCATAGGAGTCGAACTAGATCCAACGCTGTTGATCAACGCGATTCCCGATCTTGTAGCTCGCCTTTCGCCTGATGCCTTTGAAGCTGTAGCTCAGGCCATGTTGACGACCGATACGCGTCTGAAAACGAGTTATGACGAGCTTCAATTCCGTGGCCACACTGTTCGAATCGCTGGAATGACAAAAGGAGCGGGGATGATTCACCCGAAAATGGCTACGACGCTGGGATTCGTAATGACTGACGCAGATATCGCTCCGAAACTTCTGCGCGAAATTCTTTTGTCCGCAGTGGATCGCTCGTACAATGCCTTGACCGTGGACGGCGACACGTCCACGAATGACATGGTTGCTTTAATCGCAAACGGCGCATCGGGCTTTGATCCGGGCCGCAAGCATCGCAGCGTACTTCAGGATTCGATCACGCGGGTGATGGAGAGTTTAGCCCGACAGATTGCCGCGGACGCTGAGGGCGCGCGGAAATTAATTATTGTGCGTGCGGCGGGTTTTAAATCTTATGAAGATGCATCCCGCGTTGCGAGATCAGTAGCTAACTCGTTGTTGGTGAAGACAGCTATCGCGGGCAGCGATCCAAACTGGGGCCGCGTGCTCGCTGCGGCTGGATACGCGGGCGTTGATTTTGATCCCTCGAAGGTAGACATTTACCTGCAAGACGTTCAAGTCTGTCGGGCTGGATTGGCTGCGAGTTTCGATGACGCAGAGCTCAAACAAAAACTCGATCAGTCCGAGGTGGATGTTCGCATTGTTCTAGAAGGGCGAAGCAGGCCCGAGGCTCGCTTTTTCACCTGCGACTTGACGGAAGGCTACATCCAAATCAATGCCAGCTATCGCACGTAACCTTGCGCGATGGCGCTGTTGTCTTGTCGCGTGCCTCGCGTTATTTATGCTCGCCTTACCTCTCACGGCAGATCGCGCCGATGATATCCTCGCGAGCCTGAACTATGTTGCAACCGCACTTGCCGACGAGAACCCGGATGACGCTATGGCGCGCTTCGACAAATCCTTCGTGAATTACTCCAAGCTGCGCGATTACTTTGCCGCGCTTACGATTAGCTCGCAGGTTGTCAGCGAAATCGACATAGCAGATGAGCAGGATTCCGGCTCGGAGTCGAAGGCGACCGTCGAGTGGACTCTTAGCCTGACCAATAAGACTACTCTCGAAACCGAGCGCCGTACGGGCGAAATTCAGGTCCGGCTCGTAAGCGAGAAGGGTAAATGGAAGATTGTCGATTTCTCTCCCATCGAACTATTCAATCCGCGAGCAGGGAAGAAACCGAAATAATTCGCTCCTGTGCAACACTTCTAGTTGTGCGGATAAATCGTTGGGTTTACGCTGTTATTCTTTGGGTCGGCGTCATTTTTTTCTCGTCGACATCGCTTGCCGCCGAGTGGTGCGAAAGGGCCTTTCACTTTTTGGCCGCAATTCTCTTTCGGGGTCTCCGCCCTGAGGACCCGCCGTTTGGATTTCTTCATCTGTTGGCGGACAAGGGATTCCATATCGCTTTGTTCTTAGTTCTCGCTGTCCTGCTTTGGAATGCCGTTCCAAACACACCGAGGAAGATTGCCGTGATCCTTGTCTGCGGAGCGGTAGTCGGCTCCGCGAGCGAGTTCCTTCAGCGCTTTTTTCCCGGACGCGATCCCGCAATTCGGGATGTGTTGATCAACATCGTGGGTACTGCTATTGGCGTTGCGCTCTCTGTCTCTTCGTTAAAAGACAAGATCGTGAGACACAAGACGCGCGGCGAGGCGCTCGCCTTAAAGTAGCTTCCGAAGTTCCTCGTAGTTCCGTCTCGTCACTAGCTGAAACTCAACCGGCAATCGTGTGAAATTCTTTAGCTCTTCGAAGAGATTCAGAGGCGGCACTCGCGATCCAGCAACAAAAAGCCGCCCGTCCTGGAGCTCGAACGGCACGATACCAAAACGTCTCTCGACGTGAGCGGGCAAGCTTCGGACCACTCCCTTCCTGACATGTCGCGGTTCTATCCGGGCCGCCGGCACTCCCGATTGCAAGCTGATTGCTTTACACAAATCGTCATCGGAAATGATGTTGTTTGCCAGGAGAAAGTCACCCAGATCGTCGCCAGGCCGCATCTCCGCTTGAACTTGAAGGCGTAATTGCTCAGTGAGATAACCCGAGCTTACGAGCACATCGGCCAATTCGCGCCGGTGCATCAGAAGGGCGTCCCTGCTGGGATAGCTGTGCTCGGTTTTTATCCACACTAGAGGCCGCCCATGCAAGCGCGCGGAAGCATACCGGCACATGGCGGCGAACGAGGCCGCGCAATTGATCATGTTGCCGTGAAACATGCGCGCCGGAACGGCAAGCGCGAAAACGTAATCGAATATTCTCCCGACGCAAATCATGCGGATGGCAATTCGTAGAGATTGCAGCGCAAGCGTTGCGGCGCATAGAGCCACAATTCTTGGATTTGCGATCGCGAACTGCCAGGGCCGCTGCTCTGTGATGCTGGCGACCCAATCCGTTGCGCCGATTATGAAGACCAGGTTTGTAACAAACGTAAGCGGGTTGGAAAGCAAGCCCTTACGGTCCCGCCAGAACCAATATCGGGTCCGCCACGAGCCTCGCCAGCCGCTCCGTTCCCAGCACTGCAAAGCAATGCCTGTCACCCATCGCGTACGCTGGCGTATCGCCGATCGAATTTTGCGGGGAAAGTATTCGCGCGTTGCAATCCATCCTTTGTCACTGCATTTCAGAGGAGAGAACAATTGGCGGTATCCGCATTGATGCACGTGCAGGCCGATTTCGTAGTCCTCTGTCAGGCTCGCGGGATCGAAGACGCGATTTCCGCGCTCGCGGGCCAGCTCTTCGAGAATCTCTCTAGCAAAACCGGTTCCCACTCCGTTCGAGGGAATAAATGAACCGCTGAATTGTCTGGCTGCCATGTCAATGATTTGAAACTCGGCGAATTCATCGCAGTAGATTCCGTGTGTAAAGTCCTTGAGTGAAGTCGCTAGCGGCAGTACGGGCATTTGCACCATCGCATACCTGCTCCGTTCCCGGTTGATTACCGCGAGCGCTTCCGGATGGATCAAATCTTCCGCATCATGCAAAACGATCGTGTCGAAATAGACGCCGTGTTCCTCCTCATAGAGCAACATCCGCTGATAAATCCAGTTCAGGCAGTCCGCTTTCGAGGTAGGGCCGGGATGTGGACAGCCCGCGACATGCACATTGCGAAACGATTCGGCCAACCGGTCGGCGGCTCTGAGCGTCGGCTCATCGTTTGGATAGGCGCCGAGAAAAAAATCGAAATTGCTGTAGCAAATGGCCGCCATGTTATGGCGAACCATGTTGCCGATCACTTCCGATTCCTTCCAGCAAGGCACGAATATCGCGATTCGCCGTTCCGCCTTGAGGAGTTCCTGCAGGATCGCGCTTCCGGACGGTTTTCGCGTTTTTAGCCAGTGCTTTACACAGATGATTACCGGTATCAGGTCATCGATACCGCTAAGGAGTAGGAGCAGGGCTAAAACGGCCAGGATCGACGGCCAAATAAAGGAAAACTGGGGAAGAGACACCAATCCTCGCTAGAAAAAGTGCCCTTCTCATCCGCCCATTCGCAAAAAATTTCGTAGACTTTTGTGTTCTGCAACACACTTCTTTAATTGACTCGCGCAGGATCAGAGCGGCCCAACTTCGTCTCTTTCAGCCAACTGGTTCAAGAGTTAATTAGCGGGACTGTCGACCGCCATGTCTTCACTCAATGGGAGTTAGAGTTACTGCTTGATCTTCAGACATGCGCTGTTCGAAAGTCTGCCAGACCGGATGTCCTACGGCGCTATTTGAAAGCTGTGCAGCAGAATTTCTCGCAAGATGCTTCCGCGCCATTGCGCCTTTCGGCATTTCTCGAACAGGAAATGCAACAGCGTGCCGGATCAGATGCTGTCGCTCAGCCGCGCCTTGCCGTCGGCGCCCGTGGATCGAGCTGAGTCCAATTAGTGATGCGCGTCCTGGAGACTCGCAACGCGCCGGACTTTACAAGAAATTCATATTTCCGGGAGCGACTCCGTGCTGGGCTATTCTCAAGATAACGAGCAAGGAGATTTCGCTATGGCAACCACAACCGGTTCGAGCCCCGCAACCGAGCGCAAGGTTTTTTGCGTGAAGCTGCACAAAGAACTCCCCGGCTTGGATGAAGTCCCGTTTGACGGCCACCCGCTTGGACAACGGATCTACGAGAACGTCTCGAAAGAGGCTTGGAGGATGTGGGTAGAGCAGATGAAGATGATCATGAACGAGTACCGGCTCAATTTGGGAACGCCGGAGGCCCAGGAGTTTCTGCTCAAGCAAATGGAAGAATATTTCTTTGGCGAGGGCGCGGCTCATCCGCCCGGTTACGTCGCTCCAGGACACTAAGTACTTTCTCTTTGGTGCGCACTGCACGCTTTTCGTTAAATATTCGTCTTCAAAAGTTGAACCTTCGTTTACTGGTAGTAAATTTCTGCGCCTTAGCGTGCTTTGCGGCGAGTGACCCTGTTGCAGCCCGGCTGGCGCGAGAAGCCCGAGAAGCCCAAAATTCCGGCCAGTTGGTCCGAGCTTATCTGCTTTTCGCAGAAGCTGCGGCGCGCGAACCTGGTAATTCCACCTACCGTGCCAACCGTGACGCTCTGGCTCCAGTTGCGCAGCTACTCGCGAAAGCGAATATCGAGAACGCCGAGATTTCTAGCGATATCAAAGCTGCAGGAGCTACTAATCCATCTCCTCCGGCCACAGCCAAAGCCTCATCGGAGTCGCCGCCTGCGGGAGAGCCTGGCCTTGGTACCGAGACCTCAGCCGATTCTATATCCGCGAAGCAGATCCGGCGAATCGAAGCTCTGGCTCCGCTCCCAAAGCTCATACCGGATTCGTCTCTTCATGACTTCGATTTGCGAGCGGATGAAAAGTCTTTGTTTCATACGGTCGCGTCCACGTACGGCATTCGCGTGATTGTAGACCCCGAGATGCAGCCTGAGCACCCGATTCACTTCCAAATCGATCAGGCCGACTTCCGTACTGCTATGGACGCGCTTACTGCTGCCACGAACACATTCGTTTTCCCTGTCAGTGCCGACACTGTTTTCTTTGCCCGCAACACCGCGTCCAAACGCTCCCAGCTCGAGCCGATGATTCTGCTTACCGTGCCTGTGCCCGATGCGCTCGATCAGAAAGAGCTCGCTGAGGCTGCGAATGCGGTTCGTGGCGCGCTGAACCTACGGTCCATGGCCTTTGATTCTGAGACTCGTGAAATCGTCGTGCGCGACCGAGTTTCGAAAGCGCGCGTCGCACGATCTCTTTTGCAAGCTCTCGTTTTACCGCGCGCGCAGGTTTCGATTGAGGTGCAATTACTGACTGTGGACTCCGATCGCATTTACCACTATGGCCTCTCTCTACCAACCACTTTTCAGCTTCTTGATTTCGGGCATATCGGAGGGTTTCAAAACATTCTTGCGAGTGTAAGTACTCCTATGAATTTCTTGGCATTCGGTGGCGGCGCGACTCTCTTCGGTGTCGGCTTAGCGGACGCAACCATTTTTGCCATGTACTCGAAGTCATTTGCGACAAATCTTTACGATGCAGCTGTGGTTGTCGATAATGGCCAAGCTGCGAATTTTCACGTTGGAGATAAGTATCCGATTCCGCAGTCCCTCTACACCGGTTTCCAGCAAACAGGTTCGTCAGCTCTCTATAACCCGATTGGGGAAGTAACCATGGAGGACCTAGGCTTGGTACTGAAGTTGACACCTCGCGTGAATGGGGATTCCGAGGTTTCGCTAGACGTTGAAGCTCAATTCAAGGCTTTAGGTTCGCAAAAGCTTAATACCGTGCCGACCATCAATCAACGCGAATTCAAAGGCGGCGTGGTCTTGCGGGAAGGAGAATGGGCGGTTCTCGCAGGCATTGATGAGGACACGCACACGGTCACCCGAAACGGCCTGCCGGGTATCAGTCAGATACCCGGACTCAATCAGCTTCTGAGCGAGAATACGCGCGAAGATAAGACCGAGAAAACACTACTCGTCATCAAGCCGACCATTACGCGCCTCCCCATGTCGGCGGGAATCAGTCCGCAATACTTGCTTGGGCCATCAGCAGGCCCGTCCGTTGTGTTCTAGCCGGCTTCCGTCTAATTTCGCTCTGTTATCGTCTCTAGCATGTCCACCATGCGGGAGGAAATTCGCCAGCAGCCCTCTGCTGTTGAGCGTACTCTCAAAGCCGAGTGGAGAGCTGCCGAGAACTTGCGCAGCCATTTTGAACGGAATCCCGTCCGGCTAGTGATCCTGGTCGCGCGAGGCACATCGGATAACGCTGCTCAATTCGGCCGCTACTTGCTTGAAATCTCAACCGGAATTCCGGTGTCCTTAGCGGCCCCTTCTGTCTGCACTCTTTACCATTCCCAGCTCAAGCTCGACCATGTCGCTGTTATCGCTATCTCGCAATCGGGCGAATCTACTGACACCAACCTCGTCCTGGAGCAAGCCAAAAAAGCAGGCGCCTTCACCATTGGCATAACAAATGAAAGTAACAGCACCCTAGCGCGTATTGCGGAACATATACTGCTGGTGCGCGCGGGTAAAGAAAAGAGCGTGGCCGCGACAAAAACCTACACCGGCCAGTTGGCCTGCCTTTATCTTCTCGCCCATGCGCTGGGTGCGTCAATTCGGCAGCAGGATCTCGCGCGTATTCCCGATTGGTGCTCAGAAGCGCTAAAGCTAGAGGACGAAATCCGCGGACGCGCGGAGCGTTATTGTTTCATGCGCCACGCCGTGTGTGTGGGACGCGGGCTCAACTATTCGAACTCCTTCGAATTCGCTTTGAAACTGATGGAGACGTGCTATGTGGTAGCGGAACGTTTCTCTTCCGCCGATCTGCTGCACGGTCCTATCGCGATGCTTGAGACTTCGTTCCCCACGTTTCTGTTTTGCCCGCCTGGAGTGACATGGAAGCCGATGTGCGAGCTTCTGGAGAAGCTGAAAAACATTGGGGCCGAAACGCTTCTCATCACCGACCGGAGCAACCGAGCAATCTCGTCCTCGAGTGAGCTCGTCCAGGGGATTTTGACCATCCCGGCCACGCTTCCCATTAAGAATCAAGCGCCCGAGGATCTCTATACTCCGATTCCCTACATCATTCCCGCACAGCTCTTTACCGCGAGTTTGGCTGAAGTGAAGCATCTCGATCCAGATCGACCACGCACTATTAGCAAGGTGACGCGGACGATTTGAGATGGCGAGAGAACCGCAGCCGACGCAAACCCGGGGTACTTTACTTTCGTGCGCCCCGCGTAGTTCCCTTGACAGCAGATTGCCGTCGCTTCTTCTCCGTGCGTTTGGGTTTTACGATACGAAATGTGCCGCTTCCCAAGTACTCGGCTTCGTAGATGTTTTCTTTCTGCTGGATTTTGGGCGAAGCCGCATGCGCGACCTTGCCCGTCGAAGTTTGCTTATTATTTGCCATACCTGTTCTCAATTAAGTCTGACGTATTCATCAGTTCGCGTTCACCGGCAACACGGCGCGATAGCTTCGATGTCCGCCTCGCGAGCCGTCGCCTCCGCTCGAGTCAATTACGGTTAGAAAGTCATACTCAGAGATCACAGATTCCAACGCTGGATGGGTGTAGATCATGTAGATCTCGCGCGGATTTTCTTGTAGCGATTGCCTCAGATTCTCGAGGACCAACCGCATGATTGGCTCCGGAAAGGAGTTGAAGCAGTAAATCACGAGTGGGGTTGAGGGAAACTCGTATGCTGTCGCGTCCGCCTCCACGACGTCAATGTCCTTGCATTTCAAATTGAAATTGCGCTGGGTCTGAATATTTTTTCGAGCAATCGTCACTAGCTTATGCGAAAGCTCCACGCCGATAACCTTAATGAACGGCAATTGCGCCGCCAAAAAAAGCGTTTTCCCTTTGCCGGCGCCCAGATCGACGTACGTGTAAAGCCTCCAGTCCAAATTCAACCGTTTTAGGCGCTCGGGGAATTTCCAGCTTGCGCTACTGCTGTAATCTCCATTCCAGCCCGGCGTGACGTACTGTTCAGGTGGTTGCGAATAGGACGAACCATCGAGGCCCAACTGCTTCAGGGCGACTTGGTGCCGCGTTTCGACTCCGTGCCAGACGTCCCAAGCCCAGTGCCTCACACTGTTCGTCAAAGACTGCCATATTGCCACAAGCACTCCCTTCCAGCCCAATCGGTCCAGGCTGGATGGAATCCTTGTGATTCTTCGCGCTATGTCCTTCATTGCGCTAAACTAGTATCGCTAGCTCTTGGCGAGTTACACGCTGCAAACAATAATCCTCTCATAAGCTTAGCCCGCCGAAGCACGTGAAAGAGACTATCGGACCAACTCCAGGACGCATTCCGCAGCTCGATGGCTTGCGTGCTATGGCGATGTTGCTTGTCTTCGTTCACCAGGCCCTCGATGTTCCTCTCTTGTGGATGGGCGTCGATGTTTTTTTTGTACTTAGCGGATTTCTGATCACCGGAATCCTCATGCAGCGCAAGGAAAGTGGAGGTTCGTATTTCGGCCATTTTTATAGCCGGCGAGCCAAACGCATTTTGCCGCCATATTATTTGCTGATGATTGTGGCCTCGCTGCTCTTTGGCACCGCATGGATGAAGGAGTGGTATTGGTATGTTTTCTTCTCAACCAATATTCCCGAAGCTTTCAATCATGTGAGCCATGAAAGCCTCAGTGTCCTGTGGTCTCTAGCAGTCGAAGAGCAGTTTTATCTAGTCTGGCCCATTATCGTTCTTCTTGTTCCGGAGGCCTTTTTGCCTTGGACAGCCGGAGGATTATTTCTGCTCGCCCCAATGTTGCGGATTATCGCAACGCCGATAGTTGGGAACTTCGCTCCTATTTACCATTTGACTCCGTTCCGGATGGATCTCCTTTCGGCCGGCGCGCTCATTGCGATTGCGTGGCGGAAGAACCCGGACATTATCCGAAAATATTCCGGGGCGGGGAAGATTACGCTGCTGGTTTCTTTAGGCCTGTTGTTAGTTCTCTCCCAGTTCGTCTGGTTTCGGACTAATCAAAACACAACCTTTACAAACGTATTTATCTATCTGCTCACCTTACTGTTCGCAGCGGGTTCTTTGACCTGGGCGCTAAACGGTCGCACGGTGTTCGCGTCAATTCTATCTTTGCCTGTTTTGCGCTACTTAGGGCGAATTAGCTATTCGATGTATCTTATTCACTTCAGCGCCATTCTGTTCGTTAAGAAGTGGTTTCACAATCCTGTGGCCGTAGTGTTGCTTTCCTTCGCCGCAGCGTTCCTGTACAGCGCTGCTTCCTGGCATTTCTTAGAAAAACCGATTTTGGGTTCTTCTAACAACAAAGTAGGCGCTGAAAAGCTTGTGCCCGCCGGAGCTCGCCCAGCTAATTAGAGACAAATCTTTTGATTATCCTCAAATTTGCTGGCTTGATGCTGATGTAACCATGTCTTATACTGAGGATGCTTCTATGAGTAACTCTTTCCAGTTTCTATCCCGCGCGTTGGCGAGATATACGAAATTTATTGGTTCGGTAGTCCTGCCGTTAACCAGCCTTGTGATGCTTTTTGTCTATCCAGCAATGGGTCAGAGCAATTTTGGAGCCACCGGCGACATTCGCGTGGTGGGTGATTTCGACGGTGATGGCGAAATCGATTATGCGGTGTGGCGGCCGTCAAACGGAACCTGGTATGTGTATCTGTTTGCCAATCCCACAACGCCGATAATCCAGCAGTGGGGCGCGCCCGGTGATATTCCGGTTGCGGCCAGTTACTTTGGTCATTCAGGAGTTAAGGGATTCCCAATCACGGATTTCGCAGTGTGGCGTCCGTCTACTGGGACGTGGTACATCCTTCCGAGCACCGGAACGAATAGCAATCCCGGGCCGCCGATTACTCAGCAATGGGGTGCTCCCGGCGATATTCCTGTGGTAGGAGACTTTAATGGTGACGGCAAGGCCGACCTGACGGTCTGGCGGTCCTCAAACGGTTTTTGGTATCAACAACTGAGCACCTCAACGGCAGGAGTCTACACGCAGAAATCCACGCAATGGGGCAATCCCGGCGATGTTCCTGTTACCGGAGATTGGGACGGAGACGGAACCCAAGACCTCGCGGTCTGGCGGCCAGCAGTGGGCACGTGGTACATCATTCCGAGTGCCACGCCGAACTCTCCAATCAGCTACCAATTTGGAGCTCCAGGTGACATTCCAGTCCCGGCAAACTATGATTTGAATACGCTTGGCGTTAACGGAGCGGGGGAGACGAGCTATGCTGTGCAGCGGCCATACCAAGGAAACATGTACTTCAAGCTCGCTGCCAATCCGAACGTTATCGTTCAGGAATGGGGTCCTCCGACTGGCGGTCCTGCGGTCGATCTAATCACCAATGCCCTGAAACTCTGCGAAGTCGGGAAATCCATCTATGTCCGGGTCCCTGGCGACTTCGATGGTGACGGACAACCGGATGATGCGTTCTGGCGTCCCAGGGATGGCACGTGGTTTATTCGCTACAGTAGCGGAAAAAGTGATCTTATTACGCAGTTTGGCGCCCCTGGTGATGTTCCAGTACCTGGCAATTACTTGGGAAACGCTGTGGGAACTCATCCGGTTAGCGATCTAGCCGTCTGGCGTCCGGGGAACGGGACATATTACATCACTCCAGCGGCCAATCCGAGCAACACCAGTCCTACTGTGCAGCAATGGGGCGCACTGGGTGACATCCCGGTAACCGGCGATTTTGACGGTGACGGAAAGATCGACTTTGCCGTTTGGCGGCCGGGGAATGGCACATGGTACATCTTGCCGACTTCAGGAGGCAGTCAGATCACTCAGCAATGGGGTGCGCCAGGCGATATTCCAGTCACGGGCGATTATGATGGCGACAAGAAATCGGATTATGCGGTTTGGCGGCCGGCAAGTGGCACTTGGTATGTGATCCAGAGCTCCAACGGAAATCAAACGGCAACGCAGTTCGGAACTCAAGGTGACCTACCTCTCGCGGGTGATTTCAATAACGACGGAAAGACCGATTATGCAGTATTGCGGCCATCCGCTCAGAGCTTATTCATTCAGCTCAATGGGACTACAACGACGACTCAAACGCAACTAGGTGTGGACACGAACCAAGTGATCTATAACCTGCCGCCTCTGTCGACCTATCTTGGACCGGCTGAGCGGGAAAAGTGGGGTGGTGAGGCCGCGCCCCAGTTCCAATGGGGATCCGGTTCCTGCCCGGCAGACTAAGCGCCCATCGGGCAAAGTATAAATCCAGTGAAGGCCGGACCTCAAGCGTCCGGCCTTTTCCGTTCTAATTTGTCCTCGATCTCTTCTGCTTCGTTCAGTCGGTCCCCCAGTATCCGGGAGGCGTCCATCATTTTTTTCGGCACGCTTCTGCTTCTGTCCGCCGGTCTGATCATCTATTCTCAAACTCGGGCGTTCTCACTCGATGAAGGCTTCCATCTACTCGCAGCTCAGCTAATCAATGCTGGGAAGAAACCGTATCTCGATTTCTGTTTTCCCCAGCCCCCGTTGAGCACCTATTGGAATGCCGCCTGGATGAGAGCTTTCGGAGATAGCTGGCGTTTGCCGCACTTTCTCGCAGCCCTTATGACCTCGGGCTCTCTGATCCTAACAGCCGAGTTCGTATTTTCGCGTTTTCCGGTCAGCGAGTGGCGTTTTCCGGCGGCTATCGCCTCAGCGTTCATGCTCGCCTGTAGTGTTCCTGTCGTTCAGTTCGGCACCGTGCAGGCGTACGGAATCTGTCTGTTCCTCATCACGGCTTCTTTCCGCGTCGCACTTTTGATGCTGGACCGCAAAAGCCTGTCTTGGCCGCTCGCAGCAGGTGTTCTCGCGGGTGCCGCCGCAGCTTCTTCTCTCTTGAGTTGCCCAGTCATTCTAGTTCTTCTGCTTTGGCTTCTCCGGTACAACCGCACGGGAAACCGATGGATTAAGTCTGCGGTGCTGATCCTCGGAGCGGTTGCTCCATTTCTGCCGGTGCTCTGGCTTTACTGTAAAGCGCCTGGCCCTGTATTCTTCAATCTCGTGCAATACCAGCTTTTCTATCGGCGGTATAACTGGGGAGAAGCGTCGGCGCATGATTTCGATGTGCTTACCGCATGGGTAGACTCTTCGCCCGCAATGATGACGGGACTACTCGCGATTGTGGGCGTTCTCTTCCTACGCATCAAATGCAACTGCGGCGACCGCCTTCGCGCCGAGTTCTATCTCGCCGCATGGCTTGCCGCGGCGATCACTGCTTTTCTTTCTCTGGCTCACCCAACTTTTGAAAGATATTTTCTTCTAGCGGTCCCTTTTTACGCGATTCTCGCTTCACTCGGAATGTATACTCTCGCTTTCCGTCTAGGCCGGCGCGAGCGTTCCTTTTGGCCGGCAACCTTGGTGATTCTGTTACTCTGCTTAGGGCTCGCTAAAAGGTTGTTCGACGACCGTGATTCCTACACCTGGAATGATTATCAGAAGATTGCGGATAAGGTGGACCAAGTCACCTCGCGCGGCGCACCGCTCTGGGCCGATGAAGTGGTCTACTTCCTGACGCGCCGCCCCCCTCCGCCCGGCATGGAGTTTTCCTATTCTCATAAGCTTGAAATGCCCCCGAAGCTTGCAGCTTCCCTCCACATTGTGTCCCAAAGCGAGCTAGATCGCCGCGTGAAGGCAGGTGCTTTTCAAACGGTCGCAACTTGCGCGGATGAAGATGAAATCGACCGGCTCGGTTTGCGGCGAATCTATTCTCAACACGCCGAGGTTTCCGATTGCGAGGTCTTTTGGGATAAAAGATAATGTTTATCCTGTGACACCGATTATTTCTTTATCTCGTTCGACTCTGGCTTTAGCGGCCCTCGCAACGGCGCTTCACGCGCAAACCAAACGCGCACCGCTGACGATTGACGATCTTTTTAGTTATGTCGAAATCCGTTCCGCCAAGCTGGCGCCCGGTGGCAAGGCTGCCGTAATCGCGACTACCCGCGCCGATTGGAAGCATGACCGTTTTTGTGACGATCTGTGGCTTTGGCAAGAAGGCCGCGATTCGCTCGTCCCGCTTGCCCAGTCTGGTCACGACGAGAATCCGGAATGGTCGCCTGACGGCAAGTACATCGCTTTCATCTCCAGCCGTCCGATACCGTTTGAAGATGCTTCAGAGAGTGGAGAAAAACAAGGCGAGGAAAGCAAATCGAGCGAAAAGGAGATCGGCCGCGTCTGGGTCATTTCACTCAACGGCGGCGATGCTTTTCCGCTCTACTCCGAGCCATTAAAGACCCACACGTTTGCATGGAGTGCCGATAGCACGGCAATCCTCTCCAGCGTCCCGGAGCCCCTTTCGAAGGAGGCCAAAGAAACTGAGCGCCGCAGTTGGAAGGATGTGGCTCGTTGGCGCGAGCAGGAACGTGGTGACCTCCTTCTGGAGATTGCGCTACGGGATGCCATCCCTGCGGCTAAGCCATTCTCTATCGCTGAAACCCGAAAAGCCGAGGCGGAAGACGAACCCAAGAAAGAGAATCGCGCTGACGCCGCGGAAACTCTTCCTAAATGCGCGCGAATCGTAACCCGCAGCAAATACGCGATCGGCGAAATCGCAGTCCCTCCCGTCGGCAGCCAGATTGCTTTTCTTACAAACTCGATTTCCGGAAGATTGGAACACCTCGACGCCTATGAAATCTATGTTGTCCGGACGGATTCGAATCGGGAATCATCAGCCATTCAACTTACCCACAACGAGGCCCTTGAGCGTGAGCTTCGTTGGACCAAAGATGGGAAGCAACTTTATTTCGGCGTCTTTGCAGCGAGCGGCAGTCTCGAAGGCAAATATACGGACGTGCAAGGAAGACTTTACGCCTTGGACGTGGACTCCCGAAAACTCCAGCGGCTTGGCGCGGCTTTCCCGGGCTCCTGGACCGACTACACGCTTGCTGATGACGGTAAGCTATTCGGCTTGGGCCAGCTCGGTACCGAAGTCCAGGCATACTCCATTGACGAATCGCGATCCAGAAGGCTTGACGGAGCCTCCGGCACGTATGAAGGCTTTACGGCGGCCGAACACAGCCAGCGCGTATTGTTTCGCCATTCGCGTATCAACGAGCCGACCGAGCTATATCTAGCCGAAGACGTTTCCCATCTCGCTTCAGCGAAGCTCATCACGCATCTGAACACGCGCTTCACCGAGCGCGATCTCCCACATTGGAATCCGTATCGGTGGACCGCCGATGACGGCAAATCCATCGAAGGTGTTTTGCTGTATCCCCCGGGGAAATTCAACGCGAAGCATCTTCGCATGCTCACGCTGATTCATGGCGGTCCGGCGGATGCCGATGGCGACCACTTCGGAGCAGATTGGTATAGCTGGGCTTCGCTCGCTGCTGCCAACGGCTGGCTCGTGTTTGAGCCGAATTATCGTGGGTCATCCGGCTATGGAGACGACTTCATGACTGAGATCTCGCCGCATATTGTTTCGCGCCCGGGCAAAGACATTTTGGAAGGCGTTGATGCTTTGGTGAAGGCTGGTATTGCTGATCCGGATCATCTCGCGATTGGAGGGTATAGCTACGGCGGATACATGACCAACTGGCTGATCACACAAACAACCCGCTTCCGTTCGGCCGTATCGGGCGCCGGAGCCGTGGAGCATGCTTCGAATTGGGGAAACGATGACGAGACCTTCGATGATGCTTGGTATCTCGGCGGGACTCCGTGGGAAAAGGCAGACGTCTATCAAAGTGAAGCGGCGCTATTTCAATTCGATAGAGTCAGAACGCCAGTCCACGACGTAATCGGTTCCGACGATGTTCGCGTGAGCGCATCGCAAGGCTATCTGCTCGAGCGGGCGCTCGATGCGCTCGGAATTCCTCACAGGCTTCTCGTGTTTCCTGGCGAAGGTCACGGCCTCGGGAAAAATCCGTGGCACGGCTACATCAAAGTTCGAGAAGAGCTGAAGTGGCTGGAAAAGTACGACAAAGTTGAAGTTAGCCAAAAAGCTCCGCTGAGCTAACCTGAGACTTTGAGCTCCCCTGCGCACTCCTACTCCACATGTCTGCAACCCTAGTTAGCGTTCGCGAAAGCCGTCCCGCGCGCTTCTGGGATTCGACAAACGGTCAAAAAATCGTAATGGGGATCACCGGCGCGATTCTATTTGTCTTTGTCATCGCCCATCTGCTGGGAAATCTTCAAGTCTTCTTAGGCCCTGAAGCACTGAATGCGTACGGCCGTTTTCTGCGAGGCGTCCCAGAAATACTTTGGATCGTGCGAATCGTCCTCTTGGCCGCTGTTATTCTTCATATCTGGTCTTCCATCAAGCTTGGGCGCCGTAAGCTGCGAGCCCGTCCGATCGGCTACTCGCGTAAAGAGAATATCGCTTCTACCTACGCCTCGCGAACCATGTATTGGAGTGGGCCTATCATTCTTGCGTTTGTCATCTATCACCTGCTTCACTTAACTGCAGGTATCGTGCATCCCGGGTTCGATTTCGTAGAGGGCGACGTCTATCACAACGTCGTTGCCAGTTTCCAGGTCTGGTATGTATCCGCCTGGTATATCTTCTCGATGGTTCTTCTCGGTTTCCACGTCAGGCACGGCGCCTGGAGCATGTTTCAGTCGGTCGGCATCAATCACGCTCGCCATACTTCGATCCTCAAGAATGCCGCTGCCGTCGTGGCTGTATTGCTTGTGCTAGGTTACGTCTCAATTCCTCTCGGCATCCTTCTCGGTCTGGTGAAGTGATGCAGCTCGACGCAAGAATTCCCTCGGGTCCGATCGAGGCTGCATGGGACAAAGCGCGCTTCAACATGAAGCTGGTGAACCCGGCCAATAAGCGCAAGCACTCGATTATTGTCGTCGGCTCCGGGCTTGCCGGCGCTTCCGCGGCAGCTACGCTTGGCGAGCTCGGCTATCGAGTCAGTTGCTTCTGTTTTCAGGATTCACCGCGGCGCGCGCACTCTATTGCAGCTCAAGGCGGAATCAATGCCGCAAAAAATTATCAGAACGATGGCGATAGCATTTATCGCCTCTTCTATGACACGGTAAAGGGCGGAGATTTCCGTTCGCGTGAAGCCAACGTATACCGGCTGGCCCAAATTAGCGTGAACATCATCGATCAGTGTGTCGCGCAAGGCGTGCCCTTTGCCCGCGAATACGGCGGCACCCTAACGAATCGTTCTTTCGGTGGTGCTCAGGTCTCGCGGACGTTCTATGCACGTGGGCAAACCGGCCAGCAGCTTCTGCTTGGCGCCTATCAAGCCCTTGAAAGGCAAGTGCAAGCCGGTACCGTGACCATGTACCCCCGCACCGAAATGCTCGACCTGATCGTTATCGATGATCACGCGCGCGGCATAGTGACTCGCAATCTCGTTACCGGCGAAATTGATACTCATCTGGCCGATGCCGTTATTCTTGGGACCGGCGGTTACGGAAACGTTTATTATCTATCGACGAATGCAAAGGGCTCGAATGTAACCGCGATCTGGCGCGCTCACAAGAAGGGCGCGCTTTTCGCAAACCCTTGCTTCACGCAGATTCACCCTACGTGCATCCCCGTTTCAGGCGACTACCAGTCGAAACTCACTCTGATGAGCGAATCGCTGCGAAACGACGGGCGTATCTGGGTCCCGAGAAAAAAGGGCGACAAACGCGCTCCCGACGAGATTCCTGAAGAGGATCGCGATTACTATCTCGAGCGCCGATACCCAAGTTTCGGCAATCTCGTACCTCGGGACGTCGCATCGCGCAACGCGAAATATGTTTGCGACGAGGGCCGCGGTGTAGGTGAAACGGGCTTGGGTGTCTATCTCGATTTCGCCGATGCCATCCAGCGTCTTGGCCGCAAAGCGATTGAAGACCGCTACGGCAATCTATTCGAGATGTATCAGCGCATCACTGATGAGGATCCCTACAAAGTTCCGATGCGCATCTATCCGGCGATTCACTACACCATGGGTGGATTGTGGGTGGATTACTACCTGATGAGCACGATTCCGGGTCTCTTTGTTGTCGGCGAAGCGAACTTTTCTGATCACGGAGCCAACCGCCTAGGCGCCAGCGCCCTGATGCAAGGCCTGTCAGACGGCTATTTCATCGTTCCTTACACGGTAGGAGACTATCTTGCCACCAATAAACTCGAGAGAGTTGACGAGTCGCATTTCGAGATTCGAAATGCCGTGGCGTGCGTCGAACAAACCGTTCAGAAATTACTTTCAATTAAAGGCAGGCGCACGGTCGATTCGTTCCATCGCGAGCTCGGCAAAATTGTCTGGGAGTACTGCGGTATGTCGCGCACCGCGCAGGGCCTCGAAAACGCGATCCAGCAAATCCGCCAGTTGCGCGATGAATATTGGCAAAACGTAAACGTTCCAGGAAGCGGAGAGGACTTCAACCAGAGTCTTGAAAAGGCCGGCCGCGTGGCAGATTTCTTTGAGCTCGCCGAGCTGATGTGCATTGATGCGCTCGAACGCAACGAATCTTGCGGCGGGCACTTCCGCGAGGAATACCAAACGGCTGAAGGCGAGGCACAACGCGATGACGACAACTATTCGTATGTTGCCGCGTGGGGGTATCGCGGATACGGAAACCCGCCTGATCTCGTGAAGGAGCCGCTCGATTTCGAGTACGTTCATCCAGCCCAAAGAAGTTACAAATGATGTCGACTTAAAACCGATGCGGCTCACTCTGAAAATCTGGCGTCAACAGACACGGAGCGCATCAGGAAAGTTTGTGACTTATTCGGTCGACAACGTAAATTCCGATATGTCGATGCTGGAATGTCTCGATGTTCTTAATGAACAGTTAATCGAGAATGGCGACGATCCGGTTGCCTTCGAGCATGACTGCCGTGAAGGAATTTGCGGTTCATGTGGCTTTATGATTAACGGAATCGCGCATGGACCGCTTCCTGCCACCACGGTTTGCCAACTCACGATGCGCCACTTCAGAGATGGGCAAGAGTTAGTCCTCGAGCCATGGCGAGCCAAAGCATTTCCGCTGATTAAAGATTTGGTCGTCGATCGCCGTTCATTTGATCGCATCATCGCAGCCGGAGGTTATATCTCCGTGTCCACCGGAAGTGCACCGGACGGGAATGCGATTTTAGTTCCGAAAGAATCCGCCGACAGAGCCATGGATGCCGCCGCTTGCATCGGCTGCGGAGCATGCGTTGCTGCTTGCCCCAACGCGTCGGCGGCGCTATTCACGGGAGCGAAAATCGCTCACCTGGGTATCTTGCCGCAGGGAAAGCCCGAGCGCGATATCCGTGCGATTCGAATGGTCACGCAGATGAATGCTGAAGGGTTCGGCGGATGCACCAACATCGGCGAGTGCACGGGCGTGTGCCCCAAGGAAATTCCACTTGAGGTAATCGCAGCGATGAATCGCGATTACTTCCGTGGGAGCTGGCGCGAGCGCGACAATGTCGTCACAACGCTCCGGCCGTTTACCGAATGGAGCACAGGCTCAAAGCTCAAAGTCGACCCTCATTCCGGTAACTAAGGCAAGTTTATCCGCTTTACTCTGCGATCGTCATTGTCGGCCGCTGCTTCTGCTTACTCTGTTCAGCGCGCTCGATGATTTGTCGAGCCAGTTTCTCAAACAGCGCCGTTTGCGTATTCGATTCTTTCGAAGTGACGATGGGCCGTCCGGAATCGCCGCCTTCCCGCGTTTTTGGGTCGAGCGGCACTTCCGCTAATAGCGGCACTTTCATCAGCTCCGCAGTCTTTGCCCCGCCACCTTTGCCGAACACGTAAATCCTCTCTCCGTTGTGTTCGAGATAGCTCATGTTCTCAACGATTCCCAAGACCGGCTCTCGCACTTGTTCGAACATGTGCACAGCTTTGCGCGCATCCTCCAGTGAAACGTCGGACGGTGTCGTTACAACAACCGCGCCCGTTAAAGGCGTCGTCTGAATCAGCGTTAGTTGAACGTCGCCCGTACCGGGTGGCAGATCGATAATCAAGTAATCGAGATTGCCCCATTCAACATTTCGCAAAAACTGTTGAATAACGCTATTGAGCATGGGACCCCGCCACACAAGCGGCTTGTCGCCGGGATTCAAAAATCCCATTGACATCACCGTAATGCCATACGCTTTTAAAGGCTGAATCCGCTGTCCAATCGCATGCGGCGTGTCTCGAATGCCGAGCATCAGCGGCACGTTGGGACCGTACACATCGGCATCCATCAGGCCGACTGCATGACCTAGCTTGGCCAAACTGATCGCCAGGTTCACCGCAATTGTAGTCTTGCCAACTCCACCTTTCCCTGACCCAATCGCAATGATATTCTGAACACCCGCAATCGGCAGCTTCGCGTGTTCAGTGGGAGCGCCTGGACCCATACCTCACGCTAGCATCAGGCCGGCATGTGCCTTCAGATCGAATCCGGCAAATTCATGCCGTTCAAATTTCGGAAATGCGGCCGCCGCGATCATCGCAGCATTATCAGTCGCCAGCCCTGGGGAAGGGAAGTAGAACGTCAATCCGGTCTCCCGAGTGGCGCGCTCTCGCAGGCCAGCATTTGAGGCTACGCCTCCGGCGACAATGATTGACTCTGCGCAAATCTGGTCGGCCGCAATAACCAATCGGCGCAGCAGCTCTTCAATAACGGTGTGCTGAAAACTCGCGATCAGATCAAGCGTCGCATTCGAGCTAGCCGTACGGAGCGCATCGATTGTGGGCCGCTCGAGGCCGCGGCGCTTCTCGATCTCATCCTTAATGTCGTGCTGTTCTGTCCACCGTAAAACCCCAGTCTTCAATCCACTGAAACTGAAATCAAGCTCATTGCCTTTCATCCTGGACAGCGTGAATTTCACCGCATGAGGATTCCCGTATCTCGCCAATTGATCGAGAATCGGTCCTCCCGGATAACCAAACCCGAGCAGTTTTGCAACTTTGTCGTAAGCCTCGCCGGCGGCGTCATCGCGTGTTTTGCCGAGCAAGCGATAGCTTCCAACTTCGTGGAGTTGAAACAAGTGCGTATGGCCGCCGCTTACGACGAGCGCCAGGGCAGGGAATCGAATTTCTGGATTCTCCATTAGAACTGAATGGATATGGCCCTCCACGTGATGTACCGAAATGAGCGGAATGCCCCGCGCGAAACAGAGCGCCTTCGCGTATGTCACGCCCACGAGCAGCGAACCGACTAGTCCGGGTCCCGCAGTCACTGCGATTGCGGCGAGCTGCTGCAGATCCACGGCGGCTTCGTCCATCGCTTGCCTCACGACCGGAACGATCGCCCTGAGATGTTCTCGCGATGCAAGCTCCGGTACAACGCCACCATACTTCGCGTGGGTATCGAGCTGTGCAGCGACAACGTTTGACCGCACTCGGCGGCCATTTTCTACAACCGCCGCCGCCGTTTCATCGCACGAGCTTTCGATCCCTAAAATGAAGGTTTGCAAGCGTCTGATTTTTATTATGAATTGCCTGAAAATCTGATCGCGCAAGAGCCCCTATCGGATCGGAGCGCGTCTCGAATGCTGGTTATTTCGCGCGAGACAAATTCCTTCCACGACGATGTATTTCGGAATTTTTACAAGTACATCCGGTGCGGCGATTGCCTTGTGCTCAACAACACGCGCGTGGTCCCCGCGCGATTGTACGGCCACCGTCACACACGAGAGGGAGCAAAAATTGAAGTTTTCCTATTGCGGCCGCTTAACGACGAAGAGACCGTCTGGAACGCCCTAGTCAGACCTGCGAAGCGCGTGCGCTCAGGTGATGGAATTATTTTCAGCGAAGAGCTCCGAGCCGAAGTGCTGTTGGAAGGCGAATCCGGCGAACGTACTCTGCGATTCGTTGCCGGTCAGCCGGTTCGTGAGCTGTTGGAAAAGTCAGGGACTGTTCCTCTCCCACCCTACATTCACCGGACGCCGAATGCCGCAGACCGCGACCGGTATCAAACTGTTTTTGCCGAAAAACGGGGATCCATTGCAGCACCCACCGCGGGTTTGCACTTCACCACCGAAGTGCTGGATTCATGCCGCGCGGCGGGAGCAGAGGTCGCTCAGATCACACTGCATATCGGGCTGGGGACCTTCGCACCTGTACGCAATGAAAATCTTTCAGATGTTCGGCTGCATGAAGAACGTTTCGAGATTTCGGAGACGAGCGCGCTCACAATGCAACGGGCGAAGCGCCTCGTTTGCGTAGGAACAACGACGTTCCGGACCTTGGAAACAGCTATGCTCGCCGGCGGATTAAGCCCGCTCTGCGGAGAAACAAATCTGTTCATCTATCCCGGTTTTCGCTTTCTCGCCGCCGGAGCTATGCTGACGAATTTCCACCTGCCAAAATCGAGCCTGCTTATGCTCGTCTGCGCGTTCGCCGGAACGGAGCTTGCACTCGCCGCTTATAGGCACGCCGTAGAGGAAAAGTATCGATTCTATTCGTATGGCGACTGCATGCTGATCGAATAACGCAGCTCATTATGCGCAGCGATCAAAATGTTCGCGGTATGCGCGAAGACCATCTGAGACATACTGTTTCAGAGCATGAAAACCGTCGCGCGCGGCTCGCGGATCCAAAAGCAAACGTCTTCCGACACGCGCAATATCAAGCACGTCATCAACCCTTGCTTTCCAGTGCTCGGGCGCCCAATCAATCGCGTTGGAGACGACAGACGCGACGCCTTCAGCCACTCCATCCGCCGTCACCATATTGAAAGATTCCGTGTAACTTGGCTGCATGAGAAGCTGCATGTGGCCCACAACTCTTCTGAATTTGGGCCAGGGTTGCCAGCCATTCATGACCAGCTTGACGTGAGGCAAGCCGCGAATCATCTCCTGGACAGCGCCCAAAATTGTGTCTCCGCTCCCTTCACTGCGCCCGCAAGAAAGCCAGAGCTCGAGGCCAACACCGAGACTTCTTGAAATTTCGAGCGCCGCTCCAGCCGCGCTCATCAGGTTCTTCAGCGGTCGAGTTGCACCGAAGATGCCGATTCGCACGGTTCCGTCCGTGAGGACTCGGCATCGCCAAATCGGATCGGGATCAATCGAATAAAGATTAGGCAGATATGCGCAAGGCGCGCCGAATGCGGAGTAAATCCAATCACAGAAGCGCCGGCTGTTCCCTCCCAGATGGATGTTGTGAGTTCCAAGTTCCAACTCCATGGCTTCGCGAACGAGTTTTACGCCATGCCGGTCGGCTTGGAGAAAGCCGACATTGGAGTGGCAATTCACTGCGAAATGAGTATCCGGAAAATCGTTCGCTAGCGATTGCAGTTCAACGCTCGGAATCCAGGGAGCGGAGATGATGACTTGCTCAACCGGTGAGACAGTTAGGCGTCTGCGAAGATCCGTACCGCTGAGTATCGGCCAAACCTCTGCTCTAATTCCCGAGCGGCGAAGTACTTTGGCTGTATTCAGGGCCGAAACGCCAAGACCGATGTGGCTGATATTTCTGTGAGCGGCAAAATTCTTGTAGGCTAGCGCGACGTTCATGCGGGCTTCACTCCAGGAAAGCGTGAATGTTCGCCTTCAGCATCTATTCGCGCCGCGCGCCCCGGGCCAAAACCTACAACCTAAGCGGCTGATTCGCTGAGAGAAACAATTTTTTTGGAAATTGTGACAGTGGCGCTAAGCACCCGTCTGAACGATGCGCGAACCGAATTCGCCGCTATACAGCACCGTCAACGTCGTGCTTCGACCAGATCTTCGGCGACGAGAGGCATACCCGGTTCCATTGGAGCATGTGAGTCGACGTTATACCTCGTCCGCGCGGCAAACAGCTTCTCTACTTCTTCCCGTGGCAAGGGACGCGCGCCCCCAAGCATCTCGGCTACGAAGGTGATTCGGGCGCAGTGCTCCACGATCTCCATTCGGAAGAACGCCTGCCAAACATCTTGTCCATAACACGTGCAGCCATGGTTTTCGAGAAGCAGCGCGTCGTAGTGCGGAATCAGCGGCACCATTCCTTCGGTTAGCGCGGGCGTGCCAGGCAATCCGTAAGAAGCCAATGGCACTGCGCCAAGCGCAATGATTACTTCCGGCAATAATGCCTTGTCCAGCGCGCGCCCTGCCGTCGCGAAGCCCGTCGCCACCGGCGGATGAGCATGCACCACCGATCGCACATCCGGACGCATTGAATAGATCGTGCTGTGCATCGCAATTTCAGTCGTGCATTCCCGGTGCCCGTTCACTTTATTACCTGCTAAATCGCAAGTAATCAGGTCCTCCGGAGTCACCATTCCCTTGCTGATCGCAGTCGGTGTGCACAGAATCCGGTCTTCATCGAGCCGGATACTTACGTTGCCGTCGTTTGCCGCCACCCATCCCTTCTCGTAAATGAGCCGGCAAACGCGACTGATGTCTTCGCGATATTCCCGTTCGGATTTGCTCATGCGAATCATCGATTTCAACAGGCTAAGTATCTCACGACGGCTACAATTAAGACCGTGGAAACGCGCCGCATGTGCCCGAATTGCCGGGCCTTCATCACCACTAAGGATCGCGTCTGCCCTTACTGCGGTGTTCAGCTTGGTCCGCGGGCCATTGATGTGCGCGCTGCTCAGCTCGCGAGTTCGCTCGTTCCTCAAGCCAACCTGACGAGCATGATTGTTTTAATCGTCAATGCTGCGTTTTTTCTCGCCGAGCTCATAGCGAATTACCGCCTGGCTGGGGCATCACCCGCAAGCGGACTCACCAATCAAGTCTTGGTCCTATTCGGCGCGAAAGTTGCCCCTTTCATTTATTCCGGACAGTGGTGGCGCTTAATTACTGCGGGATTCCTTCATGGTGGCTTCGTTCACATCGCCATGAATTCCTGGGCACTGTTTGTTCTCGTTGGAGAGGTTGAACAGTTCTACGGAACCAGCCGCCTCATCGTCGCTTATATTTTTTCAACCTTCACCGGTTTCTTGCTGAGTCTGCTCTGGTCGCCGCGTAGCTTGTCTCTCGGCGCGTCTGCAGCCTGTTACGGCTTGATAGGCATCATGCTCGCGATGGGGCTGCGCCGCAACGATCCGCTAGCACAAGCCGTGCGTGCATACTATCGCCAGTGGGTCATTTTCGGTCTAGTGCTCAGTCTTCTGCCTGGGATCGATATAGCCGCGCATATCGGCGGACTGGCAGGAGGCTTTCTTGTCGGCCTGGTCGGCGGTCTTCCCGGCCTTCCAAACAGCCCTCGCGAGTTTGTTTGGAAAGTCCTGGCTGGCGTATCAATCGCTGTCACTCTGTATGCATTCTGGCAAGATTATCTTTCTTACAATTTCTTGCTCAAGCAGGTTTTTAACCACGCTTGATATAGTTAAATCGTTCTTTGTACATCGAGTAAGTCTTGGCACAAGCCATCCTGCTGCGCGGGGCCAAGCAACTGTTAACCTTGCGAGGGCCAAGTGGAGCTCGCCGCGGTCCGGCGCTCCGCGAACTTGGACTCATTGAAGACGGGTCGGTACTCATTAGAGACGGCATGATCATTGCCGTCGGAACGAGTCGTCGCGTCGAAAATCTGAAAGAGGCGCGAGCCGCGTTCGAGATACCGGTCAATGGGAAAGTGGTTATGCCGGGCTTCGTTGATCCGGCCATCAACCTGGACTTGGAAGAGCATCTGACTGGCGCGGCAGAACCAGCGAAGCGCCAAAAGCTAGCCGAATTCCTCGATCGTATGATTC